>Ga0209755_10002888_pt1 | contig 22502 bp, 18 predicted proteins | sample TergutCo191P1_FD_187301 | JGI IMG/M metagenome (GOLD analysis project Ga0209755, IMG submission 187301) | Cornitermes sp. P1 segment gut microbial communities from Petit-Saut dam, French Guiana - Co191P1 (SPAdes) (version 2) | ecosystem: Host-associated > Arthropoda: Insects > Digestive system... | reverse complement strand
AGGATTGCAAAGCAATCCTATTATTACTATCAGTTAAAGTTTCCATTATTATTTTTCATTATGGGTAAAATTGATTCATAAAGTTTATCTTATAAAAAAAAGGATAATACTATCCCCAAAAAGTTTTATAATCTTCTTCATGCTAAAACTTTATCTCCATTTTTATTTACTTTCCCCTGCACTCTCGCCGGATTTCCATACGCCAGCGCATAAGCAGGCACATCCCTTGTTACCACACTGCCAGCTCCAATCAACGCATATTCCCCTATTGTAACCCCGCACACAATGGTCGCATTTGCACCAATGGAAGCGCCTTTCTTCACTACGGTCTTTTTGTACTCATCTTTCCGTTCAACAAATGCACGGGGGTTTATTACATTGGTAAACACACAGGAAGGTCCGCAAAAAACATCGTCTTCTATTATTACATCATCGTATACAGAAACATTATTCTGTATCTTTACGCCGCTGCCGATAACAGCGCGTGAGCCGACATTCACATTTTGTCCAATAGAGCAGTTATTTCCTATTTTAGCGCCAGGCATGATATGGCAAAAATGCCATATTTTTGTGCCTTCGCCGATTTCTGCGCCTTCATCGACATAGCTGGATTCATGGACAAAACAGAATTCATTACCGCTCATCCCTGGTAAAACTCCTTAATACTTTCACACACAAAACTGACTTCATCCTCAATCAGCTCAGGAAACATAGGAAGAGCCAACACTGTTCCGCATAACATCTCTGCTACGGGAAAATCACCCTTCTTATAACCAAGATATTTAAAACATTCTTGTAAATGCATTGGAATAGGGTAATAAACCGAAGTACCTATTCCTTTTGATTTTAAGCATTCTTCCAGCGCATCACGTCTTTCTGCTTTAATACAGAATACATAATTAACTTCATTATTACCATTTTTAATAACCGGTAGTTTTATACCATTAATATCTTTCAGCATTTTTCTGTATTGTGCAGCATGTTTTGCCCGCTTTTGAATTGCGTTATCAATATGAGCTAACTTAACATTCAATATTGCCGCTTGCAATGTATCAAGCCGGGAATTATATCCTATATAATCATGATGATATTTTTTTGTTGAACCATGCGTACGATAACATTTTGCTTTTTTATATAATTCTTCATTATTTGTAACAATCATGCCGCCGTCACCGTAGCCGCCGAGGGTCTTGGTTGGAAAAAACGAAAATATACCAAAATCGCCAATAAGCCCTGCGTGTACGGATTTACCGTTATATATTGTCTTCATTCCAAATGCTTCCGCTGCATCTTCCAAAACCGTTAGGCGATATTTTTGCGCAAGGTTCATGCAAGCTGTCATATCTGCTGTCTGTAAAAAAAGATGAACCGGCAATAATCCTTTGGTTTTATCAGTCACTCTGTTTTCTGCTTCCTTAAAATCCATACAAAAAGTATCTTCATCTACATCACAGAACACCGGTGTTCCGCCAAGACGGGCTATACAGGATGTTGACGCAAAAAATGTAAAAACAGGTGTAATAATTTCTGCGCCATTTTTATAATCTAAAATATCAGAAGCTATTACAAGGGCATCACTCCCATTTGCTGCACCAACAGCGTATTTAGCGCCAGTGTACTTGCTTATTGCATCTTCAAATTCCTGTACTTGATTTCCAAGTATAAAACCTCCAGATGCAATTACATCCGCTATTGCTTTATCAAAATCAGCTTTATAGAGATTATACTCGCGTGTAGCGTCATAAAAAGGGACTTTCACTTATCAAAATATCCTTTCATATCCATAGTTGAAAAATCAAAAGGTAAATCAACCGGCTTGCCGGTTTTCTGAGATTTATAAATAGCAAGAATTATTTCCATTGCTTTTCTGCCGCCTTCGCCGGAAACGATAGGGGTACGGTCTTTTTCGATGGCATCAACAAAATCCCTGAACAAAAACGCATGACCAAATCCATAAACTGTTGGAGGATCAACTTCATTCAAGCCTAAAATACTTTCTTCTGTATCTCCCGCCGCAGAAGAATCCGCAAAACGCCATGTTTCAATTCTATTTACAGCAAGCCCTCCAACTACAGCAGAGCCTTTTTCGCCAAAGATGGAGAGAGTTTCATTCAGATTTGTAGGATATACATTGGCGCTTCCTTCAATTATTCCAACTGCACCGCTTTTAAACTCAATTATTGCAGCGCCAAAATCTTCAGCTTCAATAGGCCGCATAAAACGCCGGGTTTGAGCCTGTACCCGTACTGCGTCTTCACCCATCATCCATTGTAAAAGATCAATGCCATGTGTGCATTGATTCATTAATGTGCCGCCATCTTGTTCCCATGTTCCGCGCCATGGCGCTTCGGCATAGTACGATTCGTTTCTGTTCCATCGAATTTGAATCATGCCATGTAATATTTTCCCAAAACGTCCGGCTTCCAGAGCAGTGCGAACTCTTTGTATGGATTTATTAAATCGATTTTGAAAACATACTGCAAGTTTTTTGTTCTTCTTTTTTGCAATAGAAATCATTTTATCCGCATCTGCGGTTGACAAAGCTATTGGTTTCTCAACAATAACATGGCATCCGGCTTCAAGACAGTTAACAGCTATCCCTAAATGTTTGCCAGATTCTGTTGCTATTGTAACAATATCAGGTTTTTGTTTAACAAGCATCTCCCGATAATCGGTAAAGAGAGTTATATTCGCATTGGGAATTTCTTTCCTGTACTCTTTTTCTTTTTCTTCTGCGCGAGATATTATTGGATCGCATATTGCTGTTAATGCTAATTTCTCGGCATTATTAACAAAACCTTCAATATGTTTAAAACTAATTCTACCACAACCAATTAATGCTACTGTATACATTTTATTACCTTTTTATCACGTATGCTTTCCAGCTACTGCCGTTCTCCGTAATTTGTCTCTACCCATTTCATATATTCACCTGAACGGATATTTTCTATCCACTTGGGGTTAGCAAGATACCAGTCTACAGTACCGGCAAGCCCCTGTTCAAAAGTTACTGTCTGCTTCCAGCCCAGTTCCCGTTTAATCTTGTTACAGTCAATCGCATAACGCCTGTCATGTCCGGGACGATCTTTAACATAAGTAATTGTTTCCCTTACTTTAGCGGGATCAAGCTTCGTTTTTTCAATAACAATATCAATCAACACATTAAGCAGCTTTATGTTTTCCCATTCATTTTCTCCGCCGATGTTGTATGTCTCTCCGGAACTGCCATTGCGCATGATTTCCCACACTGCGGAATTATGATCCTCCACATACAGCCAATCACGTATGTTTTTACCATCGCCGTAAACAGGCAGCGGTTTTCCTTCCAGCATATTCAAAATCATTAAAGGAATGAGTTTTTCCGGAAACTGGCAGGGACCGTAATTATTGGAACAGTTGGAAAGCGTAATAGGCAAACCGTATGTGTGGTTATACGCCATTACAAGATGATCGCTCGATGCCTTGCTTGCGGAATACGGAGAACGGGGATCATAAGGGGTTGTCTCCGTAAAATAGCCGGTTTCTCCAAGAGAGCCGTAGACTTCATCGGTACTGACATGGTGGAACAATACATCCTGCCGCAGTTTTCCGTCATTGTCTTTCCATACATTACGCGCAACGTCAAGAAGAGTGAATGTTCCCGTCACATTTGTCTTAACAAACGCTTCCGGTCCATGAATGGAACGGTCTACATGGCTTTCTGCGGCAAAATGCGCCACTGTATCAATTTTATATTTGGCGAACAAAGACTCAACAAGAGAACGGTCGCAAATATCGCCATGTTCAAAAAAATACCTGGCATTCGCGCCTTGTGACGAGCCGTACTTTACTTCAATATCCGCAAGGCTCATCCTGTTACCGGCATAGGTAAGAGCATCAAGATTAATAATTCTGCCGTTAAAGCCCTCGCCGAACCGCAGGTTTGAACTTTCCAATAAATAACGGATAAAGTTACAGCCGATAAACCCTGCGCCGCCTGTTACCAATATATTTTTTAAAGCGCGCATGTTTTTAAATAACTCCTTAAACTTTCTTCCCAGAAGGGAATATCCGCCTGCAAAGCCGATTTGATTTTACTTTTATCCAGCGCTGAATAAGCAGGCCGCTTTACCTTGGCAGGGTATTCGGCGCTGGTACAAGCAGTTACGCGGCAATCTTTTTTAATTAACCCTGATTCTCCGCCCAGCTTGTATATCCCTTTGGCAAATTCAAACCAGGTAATATTCCCCTCGTTAGTAAAATGATATATACCAAAAGGAACATCTTTTTTTATAAATGATATTATCGCAACAGCAAGATCATAAGTCCATGTAGGGCTGCCGCGCTGATCATCAACTACTTTGATTTCATCGCGCTCATTCATAAGACGAAGCATTGTATGTACAAAATTATTTCCATGCTTTCCATACAGCCATGCTGTACGAATAATAAAAGATTCGGGATTATTTTCCATTACGGCAATTTCTCCGGATCTTTTTGCCGCCCCGTAAACGCCGATAGGATTGGTTTCATCATCTTCGCAATAAGGACGAACATTGCCTGTCTCGCCGGTTATACCTTGCCCGTCAAACACATAATCTGTTGATATGTGAATAAGCCTTGCCCCAATGTTCTTTGCGCAAGAGGCGATGTTCCCTGCTCCCTGCATATTAAGACGGTTACAGGTATCAAAATCATCTTCTGCTTTGTCTACCGCTGTATAAGCGGCGCAGTTAATAATCCACTCAATTTTCTTATTATTCGCAAATTCATTCAGCGCAGATGGATCGGTTATATCTACTTCACAATCGGTTCCAACAAATGGAATGCCGGATTTCTCCAGCAAAATGGACAGCTCTGTTCCCAGCATTCCTTTATTGCCGATAAGCCAAACAGCGTTATTTGTCAAAGTTTAAACCTTGGTAAATTTTTGTCTTTATCAGAAAGCAGATATTCCATTCCCAGATCCGGCCATTGAATGCCAATATCAGGATCATTCCAGATTAAACCGCCTTCATCATGAGGATAATAAAAATCCGTACATTTGTAAGCAAAGACAGCAGCATCGCTTAATACCAGAAATCCATGAGCAAAACCTTCGGGTATATAAAACTGGTTTTGTTTTTCGCCGCTCAGGATAACGCCGTACCACTTGCCGTATGTTGAAGAATCCTGCCGAAGATCAACAGCAACGTCAAAAACTTCGCCTTCAATAGCCCGCACTAATTTACCCTGAGAGTGCGTTATCTGAAAATGCAGCCCGCGGAGTACGCCTTTTACAGAACGGGATTGATTATCCTGAACAAAACGCGCAGTAACACCGGCGGCTTCATAATCGCACTGTGAATAACATTCAAAGAAGCTACCGCGGCTGTCGCCAAATATTTTTGGCTGTATTTCAAAAAGCCCCGGAATTGGACAGGGCGAAAAGGTAAAAGGCATTAATTATTCTCTGCTATGTATTTAAGGTAACCGCCGTATTCGGTTTTATATTCAGAAGCAAGTTTTAAAAGAGCGTCTTTGGAAATCCAGCCCTTGTTATACGCAATTTCCTCTATACAGGAAACATACATTCCCTGCCGTTTTTGGATAGTTTCTATAAAGTTTGCCGCCTCCAAAAGACCATCGTATGTGCCGGTATCAAGCCATGCCATGCCGCGTCCAAGAACCTCTACAGAAAGACTGCCTTTTTCCAGATAAGCGTTATTTACGGCGGTAATTTCTATCTCACCTCTTGCGGAAGGTTTTACATTCTTTGCTATTTCCACAACTTCGTTATCGTAAAAATAAAGCCCGGGAACCGCATAGTGCGATTTAGGTTTGGCAGGTTTTTCTTCGATAGAAAGCGCTTTGCCGGATGCGTCAAATTCAACTACCCCGTAAGATGTTGGGTCTTTTACATAATAACCAAAAATCGCTCCACCGCCTTTTTCCGTTACCAGAGAGGCTGCGTTTTTAAGCGTTTGACTGAAGCCCCTGCCGTAAAACACATTGTCACCTAACACAAGGGCGGCTGTATCATTGCCGATAAAATCCGCGCCTACGATAAACGCATCGGCAAGACCTCGCGGGCTTTCCTGTACCTTATACTCAAACCGCATCCCAAGCCATGCCCCGTCACCAAAAAGTTCCTTAAACACACGTAAATCGCGGGGAGTGGATATGATTAATATCTCACGAATACCGGCAAGCATCAGAACAGAGAGAGGATAGTAAATCATCGGCTTATCATACAAGGGAAGTATCTGCTTGGAAACTGCCCTTGTAATTGGATAAAGCCTTGTACCGGAGCCTCCGGCAAGTATAATGCCTTTCATTTTTTTAATTTTCCTGACTATTGGGTGCATGAAGCACCCCTTAAAATCAGATTATTCTTTCTATAGTCATAGAGATCTTGTCATCACTTGTCGTCAATATTACCAGTTTCACTATAAAGCTAACCGGCGGCTGTTCTGTTTCCGACGCTGGATCCGGTATCGAGGTTCCTTTACATATAAACATATAGTTCGTTCCTGAAACTGTCTGTGATCCGCAATACAGAAGCATCTCGTATTTGCCGCCGTCAAGATCGTTAAATACTTTCGTTAAAGCCTTTTTGGCTTGCTCTGGCAGGTCTTCGGCAGAGGGAGTAAAAACCCAGCTTCCATTAACCCCTTCAACGGCATTCGGCGTAATTTGTTCAATTAGCTGCAAATTAAATGTCCCGCCTTCCAAGTCTTCGTTAAGCACTATTTTGGAAATAAATTTTGCAGGTTGGTCTGCCCTTGTTTCTCCCATGCAAAGTATCATGTGGTTTGTTCCATTAACTACCTGTGATCCGCAATAAATGAGAGGGGTATATACAACTCCTACAAGTTTGCCGACCTTTTCCGCAAACGCGCTTGCCACCTTTTCGGGCATAGTACCAACTGCCGGTTCTACCTTCCAACCTCCAGGCATAAAATGCAACATAAAAAACCATCCTTAATAGAAAAATTATCCTAACTATGAGTTAACAACCCCTATAATCAGAATAATATAACATTGTGACTAACTCAAGAAAAAAGTATTATTTTTTACATATCGATACTTTTCTGCTTTCTAAAATTCTAACGAATATTAAAACTATAGCGGCGCCGAATGCCCCGCCAAGGATATCGGCAACCCAGTCCAGAATATCAGCGGAACGCCCTGGTACAAAGTACTGATGTACTTCGTCCAAAACCCCGTAAAAAGAAGTGATCACTGTACATAAAAAAAAGTTGCGTTTGGGATGCTTAAGCCAGCTGCTTCTGGAAAACCATAATCCAATGGCAATAGACAGTACCGTATAGACGGAAAAGTGCATAATTTTATCCAAACCGGGAATCCACTGCACAGTTGGCAGAGAGCTTCGGGAGGAAAGTATCGTTATAGTAATAATAATTAAAGGGGCGGGCAGTTTAAAGATAATTGCCCTAAGGAGAGATTTAGGAGGGCTTGTCTGATTGCTTATAGCATTTGGCGTTTTTTTTTCTTCAAAGTCAGGGCTTGTCATATATTCTTAAATGTGCTCTTAGGAGGAGGATTCGATTTGACCTTCCAATAAACCTTTCTTACTAACGGCTCTATTCATAAAGTGAATCGTTGAAAAAAAGATAATAACCATGATATAAGCAATACCAAGAACATACAAGGAAAGCAAACCTTCAAGGCGGATAGAAATAAAAACTATCGTCCCCAGAATTATCTGTAAACCGCATAGCACTGCGTTAACACCTAAAACACTCAACCCTAGGTTCATCAATTTATGATGTATATGGGATTTATCAGGAGTATCAATTGGCTTTCTATCCCGGATACGGCGCCAAACCGCAGCAATGGTATCAAAAATAGGGATAAGCAGCAAAGCTGAAGCATAAGGAACCGGAAGAACCGCCGGACTTTCATGTCTTACCAGCAGGGGAAGTAATGCCAGCATAAACCCCAAAAACTGGCTGCCGCAGTCGCCCATAAAGATTTTTGCCTTTGGTAATGGAGCGTTAAAGATTAAAAACCCTAAAATTACCCCAACAAGAGCAACGCAGAACAAAACTATTAATGGATTGTTACCATAAGTGAAAAAGATTGCTCCAAAAAAGACGGCTATAAAACAGGAGAGCCCTCCGGCAAGACCATCAATTCCATCAATAAGATTGATAGCGTTGGTAATCCCTACAATCCAAAGCATGGTTATCGCAAACCCGAACGGTTCAGGGAGCAAACCAAAATCAAGATAGGCAATATGTCTGAACATATAACCAGGAATAACTACTATAAGCGCGGCTATAATTTGTACAAGCAGTTTGTAACGGGGCGCAAGGGGACGGAAATCGTCAAAAATTCCAAAAAACAGAATAATAAAAAGCGCCAAAAAACAAGGCAGGTAACGTATATTTGATTCGGTATCAAGAAACAGAAAGTGAACGACCAAAGCTACAACAAAAAACGCGGCAGCAAAGCCTATTCCCGCCAATCGGGGAATATTTCCGTCATGTATCTTTCGATCATTTACAGGATCAAACCATTTTTTCGCGTACGAAAGCTTGAGAATAGACACTACAGCCAGAAATGAGATAAAAAATGAAACAATAAGGACGATTAATATCGTAAAACCACTAGCTTCCATAAATATTTATAAAAAACTTTAAAAAACACGCCAAACCCTTACCGTCCAAAGACGGTTTTTTACTCTGTAGACAATTAAACATACCAAAAACACGCCGTCGCCGAAACAGACTGGCTGGTTTTAACCCCTTGGTGTACTCTTATAAGAATCTTGTAAACTATACTCTTTAAATAAAGAAATGTAAAGACTTACAACATAAATATAACACCTCTTCACATTATAGACAAAAAATAAATTATTTTCTATAATTTATAATAATGCCTTACGAGAGAAATTTATGAATAATGAAATCGAAAAAAATAATTCTGAAGATGAAATAAGTCTTATAGACCTTTTTGCCGTACTCTGGCGCCGAAAAATAATGATAATAGCGATTACAGTCACCGCCGCATTAGGCGTAGTATTTTTCTCCATTATTTCTTTGTCACTGCCCTCAGAAACATCGCCGCTTCCAAACGTATACACCCCAAAAGCATTAATGCTTATAGACAACAGGTCGTCGGGAGGAGGCTTTTCAATGGGCAATATGGGCAATATGGGCAATATGGGAGGATTAGCGGCACTTGCGGGGGTAAATATACCTGTAAGCTCCAGTTTCAGTGAATTAGCGGTTTTTCTAACTGGAACCAACAGCTTTTTAGATGCTGTTGTTGATGAATTCGATCTAATTGAACGGTATAAGATAGAAAAGCATCCCAGAACAACAAGCCGTAAGGCGGTAAAAAACAGCTTAAAGGCAAGTTTTGATAATAAAAGCGGCGTGTTTTCGATTAGTTTTACAGATATTGACCCTGCATTCGCAAGAGATGTCGTTAATTTTGGTATTGATTTCCTGTCAAAACGTTTTGATGAACTGGGATTAGATAAACATAAAATAGAAAAAGAAAATCTTGAAATAAACATAGAAAGAACCTTCCAGGATATTCTACAGTTAGAAGAAGAAACCCACAGAATTGAAAGATCTGTCTCTAATGCTTCCTTTGGAAGAATTCCCGCTATAACCTCAGATTTAAACCGGATTAGCATGGAACTAGCCGCTAAACGACAGATTTATACTCAGTTAAGAGTACAGAACGAATTATTAAGCGTAACAATGGCAAGCGAAATGCCGGTGTTTCAAATCCTGGAAATGGCTGAAGTCCCGGATCAAAAATCCGGACCTGGACGAGGAATGATTTGTATTATTGTCACCCTTGTTGCAGGTTTCTTTTCGGTATTTTTGGCTTTCGTCCTGCACTTTATAGAAAATATAAGAAAAAATCCGGAAGTCTTGGCAAAATTAAGGGGGGCTTATGAAAAATAGTGCCGCTTATAGCACCGTTTTTTGTCTGTTTGTTTTAATATTGTTTTTCTGCCTTGGGTTTCATGTGTTTGCGCAAGCACCCAGAACAGACTCTAGAACAGACTCTAGAACAGACTCTAGAACAGACTCTAGAACAGACTTCAGAACAGACTTCAGAACAGACTTCAGAACAGACTTCAGAACAGACGATGATGAGGTTAATGCAAGCCAAAATATCATGCTCGCCCGTTCCAGTGCGGATTATCGTGTAACTCCCGGGGATGTATATACTCTCTCTTACGCAGCAGGAACAAATCCTGTTACTTTTATAATTTCGGTTGATCCTACCTACCGTATTCGTGTTTCCAATCTGGGAAGCGTCAATGGCGCCGGGAAAACCTTTATACAGGTAAAAAATGAGGTAGAAACCCTTGTTACAAGAAATTTTCCGTTAAGCGGCGTACAATTAGTATTAACCCAGCCTGCGATTTTCATGGTTGCAATAAACGGCGAAGTACAAATGGCAAGGGAAGTAATCGCTTGGGGTTTAACCAGATTATCTACAATAATAACCAATAATTTAACCGACGTTTCTTCTACTCGTGATATTACAATAAGATCTTCCAACGGGCAGGTACATGTATATGATCTTTTCAGGGCTTTGCGATTTGGCGATATGAGCCAAAATCCTCATCTGCGTCCCGGAGATGTTATAACATTTAACCGTATTGACCGCATGGTTACTATTCGTGGAGCAGTTGAACGCCCCGGTATCTACGAACTGCTGCAAGGAGAAAATCTCAGGGAGTTAATAAGAACATACGGAAGCGGTTTTACCCCTTTAGCTGATCCAACCAGAATGGAGCTGGAACGTTTAATAAACAGCAATAACCCGGCAGGAGATTTAATCTTTTTGTCAGAAAATAATGTGGTAGAAAACCTTGTTCTGGAGCATTTTGATACGATTACTGTTCCTGAAATTACCCAATTAAGACCGGTTATATTTTTGGAAGGCGCCGTAGCGCTTAGAAACGAAGATGGTGAAACAAGAGGAGCAGAACTTATTACTTCCAATCGTTTGGTTATTCCATTTATAGAAGGAGAAACTTATGCTTCTTTTTCCCGTAGAAATTTTGAGTTATTTTCAGAGGTTTCGGATGTTGAAAACGCGTACGTAATACGCAGAGATGAACATATCCCTCTTAATCTTCACCGCGCTCTTTACGATGTTACCTATCGCGGCGTAAACATTGTTCAGAGCGATGATATTCTTATTGTCCCCTTCAGGCAGTCATTTGTCACTGTAGCAGGCGCTGTTGTAAATCCGGGACGTTATCCGTTTATTCCCGATCGTGACTGGGAATATTATATTGGTCTCGCCGGAGGATTTATACCAAGCCAAAATTCAAGAGAAGCTGTAAGAATTGTCGATGTAAGAGGAAAACGCCTTAGAAAAACAGATGCTATAACTCCGGAAACAACTATAACAGCAAGAACAAACCATTTCCTTTACTCCTTTCAGCAATACGGTCCGGTTGTAACCACAATTTTATCAATTGTCTCTACATTTTTAACTATTATGGCAGTGACTACTACTACGCAATGACCTGGATTTATGTTGATCGTTTTGCTCTAATCGGTCTTAACTGTTCGGGGGTTACTTTTTTTGGATCGTTAACTCCTATGGGCAGTTCCATCCCTTCTTCGGGCGGAACATCTTCATCTTCGAATTTACCGTCAGCATCCCATAGTTCGCTCTGATGCGGCGGTTCATCGGCAATTGCCAATTCTTCATTCTCCAGACGCACTGCAATCAATTTGGTTACGCCGGATTCTTCCATGGTAACGCCCAGAAGAGTCCCCGCCCCCGCAACTGTTTTCTTGTTATGCGTAATGATGATAAACTGGCTGGAGTCGCTGAACTCCCGCAGAAGCTGTACAAAGCGCCCGACATTTTGCTCGTCAAGCGCAGCGTCAATTTCGTCCAACAAACAAAACGGGCTGGGCTTTACCATATAGGTAGCGAAAAGAAGCGCAACCGCTGTCATTGAACACTCACCGCCGGAAAGCAGGCTTAAATGTTCCAGTTTCTTCCCCGGCGGCTGCGCCAGTATTTCGATACCCGATTCCAAAACATGGTTTGGATCGGAAAGGCGAAGCTCCGCACGTCCGCCGCCGAAAAGCCTTCGGAACATATTATGGAAATTCTTTTTAATTCGATTGTAAGTGTCAAGAAACAGCTTGGAAGATTCCTGGCGAATTTCTGATGTTAAATCCTGCAAATCCTTACGCGCTTTTTCAAGATCAGCCATCTGGTTTGTTAGGAAATCATAGCGTTGTTTTGTCTCTGCAAATTCTTCCGGCGCCATAAGGTTTACAGAACCAAGCTCTTTCATTCTTGCCCGGGAAAACGCAAGTTTTTCACGCAATTCTGACGGCGCGGCTGTAATGGTGAAGATACGCTCCTCAAATTCCAGCAAGTCTCTTGAATGAGTATCCCGGAAATTTTCCTGAATGTTTTTTATTTCTACCTCGGCTTGAACAAGCTCAAGATGTATTTTTTCAAGAGCTTCCTGCACTTTGGAAAGTTCTGCCATTCGCTTGTTGATAACTTCTTTTTTACCCGCGACATTGTCATTTCTCTTGCGGATATCTTTTTCCAGCTTTTCCAGCTCTTTGGTAAACGCAGTCCCTCTTTCTGTGATCTCAGCTATATCACTCTGTATGGAAGATATCCGCTCTTCAATATCATCCAGTCTTTTACGGTAAAGATGAAGCTCGTCACGTATATTTTTTAACAAACCTTCCTGCCCTGATAATTCGCGCCTTATAAGCCGCGCCTGATCTTCGGCGGACTGAGCACGGGCATTCATCTGCGCACGGTTTACTTTTAGATTTTCAAGTGTTGCGCGGTATTCATCAATCTTTGCCATAAGATTAACATTGTCTTCACGTAAGGTTTTAATCCGCTGCCGGCGTTCTTCGATGTTGTCTTTTGCGCTTCTAATCTGAGCATCCAGCGCCCGTTTTTTGGTAATAATTCCTTCCGGGGCAAGGAATTCATCTATAAAGGTTGCGGAATGTTCGCGGTAACTATTAAAAAGAGCCTCGGCTTTTTCAGCATCACTTGCCGCTTCGGCAAGACCGGCGGATAAAGCTTCCGCTATACGGCCAAGTTCCGATGTGTCAACCGCAGACTGCGATACGGCAGCATTGCCGAATATAGCTGCAATATCGCGGATTAACGTTTCTCGTCCGGCAAGAACTGTGCGCAGTCTGCCAAGAGTTTCGCGTAACGCTTCTTCTGCGTTTTTACGTTCCGCCGCCGAATAGCCTGCTTTCTTTAAACCTGCGTCCAGTTCCGCGACAATGTCATCGGTAATTTTCGCAAGATCTTTTTCAAGAGCGGAAATATTCTTCTCTATGTTGAGAATTTCCTCCTCGGCTCTTTTGGCATCCTTTTCATTTTCGCTGATGCGCAAAGAGGCAAGCTGTATGTTTTCTTCAAAAGCGCGGATGTTTTCTTCTATGCTTTCACATTGTTTGCGAAGATCTGCGACAACTGCATCCTGCTCGGCGGCATCTTCGTTTAATTCAGTAATTTTTTGTATTATCTGTTTTTCCCGTTCTTCGTTCTGCCCTATCTTTAATTTATTTTCACTGCGCTGTTCGTTGAACAAGCGGATTTCGTTCTCTTTCGCGTTTTTTTCAAGGGCAAGCCCATAGATGTTTTTTTGAAGTTCTACAAGCCGCGCTTCCATGGAGTTTACCTCATCCATGTTCGCTTCCAGAGCTTTGTTTTCCGCTTCCATTTCCGATCGTATTCTGTCACGATCGGCGGTTCTTCGCCTGAGCGTTTCGTTCTTTTCGTCTTTTTCGTATCTAAACTGCTTTAACCTCAGCAGTTGAATATCCAGTTCATAGTTAAAAATTTCGTCTCTAAGGGTACGGTACTTTAAAGTCTTTTCGGATTGGGTTTTAAGACTGTCGTGCGCACGTTTAACCTCGTTCAGAACCAATTCCATCTGACGCACATTTTCTTCGGTTTTTGCAAGGTTCCTTTCCGCTTCTGCGCCTCGCTCCCTGAATCTTGTAATACCAGCCGCTTCTTCAAACAAATAGCGTCTTTCTTCCGGCTTTGATGAAAGTATCTGATCGATTTTCCCCTGTTCCATAACCGAATAGGCGGTTTTGCCTACGCCGGTATCCCAAAAAAGTTCGCGAATATCCTTTAGGCGTACATGCGCCCCGTTAATAAAGTATTCGCTTTCTCCGGAACGATATAAACGTCTTTTGATTTCAATTTCTGGCATTTCCATGGGCAGAAGACCTGTTTCGTTTGCAATACTAAGGGCAACTTCCGCCACATTGATAGGTTTTCGGGTCTCGGTGCCGCTGAAAATAACGTCTTCCATCTTTTCCGCACGCAGGGACTTGTAGGCATGTTCACCCAAAACCCACTTAACTGCGTCAACCACATTGGATTTTCCGCAGCCATTGGGACCCAGCAAAGCAGTAATTCCGTCGTTAAATTCAATTACCGTACGATCCGCAAAGGATTTAAAGCCATGAATTGTAAGGCGTTTAAGAAACATAAGTAAGTAAATATATCATAAAAGAGGGGTACTGGGGAATAGCCGTCTTATTCGGTTTGCAAAAGAACAAAAAGGGCTTAATGGCTCGATTCTCTATTAAAGCCGGAAGCCAGCCGCTCCAGCAAGGCATCAACCTGCTTTTTACTCTTTAATCCAAAAGTTTTAAGCGGACCGGGCTCAAGCTGATCAAAAATGATATTGCCGTTTTCATATTCGCAGAACATATTGGCAAGGTATACGGTATCTATTAATGTTCTGTACTCTTCCGGTGCAATTTCCGGATCATGATGAAAGCGGATCGCGGCAATAAGCCTGTCAGGGAAGTTCCATTTTTCGGCTATTAAGGCACCGATTTCAGCATGATTCATACCAGCAGACAGATCCTCGAATGTAGACGCAGGAAGATTTTTATCTGTACAAAAACCCCTTATCTTGGTTAACAGATCCGGATGGACATTGGAGAAAATAATTTTTCCCATATCATGCAGGATTCCGCCCACATAAACATCATCCAGAAGCGTTGGGTCATTTTTAAAATTCTTTACAAGATTATAGGCATAAAAAGCCGTTCTGTATGAATGTTCCCAAAGTTTCTTTTTATCCGCAGTGTCATCGCCCAGTACTTTCTGTGTTCCGTAAGAATAAAGAAGATTTTTTATTCCGGTAATGCCTATCATCTTGACAGCTTCCGATATGCTGTCAACTTTTTTTGATAACATATACTGAGCGGAATTAACCATTTTTAACAGATCGGCAGTAAGCGCAGGATCCATAGAAATCTGCCTTGCGATGATCGGCATATCAGAAGCCGGATCTGAAATAAGCTTCTGAACAAACATGACATTTTCCGGGAATTGCGGCAGACTGTTAATACTGCCAACTATTTCATCAGAAAGAATTGACATATTTTCTATCATTGTTTTATCAAGCGGAATAGAAATACAGGCGACAGTTTCTTTACTGGTGTTTTTAATGACAAAGGCATCATCATCCAGTCCGATTTTTTTCAACATTAAAACAAGAATAACCAAACCCAGACCTGCGCCTTCAGAATCATCAAGGATTTGAGACAATGCTTCTTCCAGATTGATATACTGTCTGGATCTTGCCATTTTATCATGAATACGAAGCTGCTCTGTCTTTGTTGTTGTAACATTGTTGCGTATTTCAATATGAATTGTATTTCTTTTTATTTGTAAAATTACTTTTATATAAAGACCCTGTTCTTTTTGCAGATGAAGATAGTGGGAAATATTACTGATTGTCTCTTCTTTGAATCTTTTCATCCCCTTCTGATAGTCCTCGTCATCATTAATATCCAGCCCGCATTCATTAAAAAACACACGTTTTGTATTGGCTTTCTTGGCATTAACAACAAGTTCCTGTACACAGTAAACGATATAATCTTTAAGTTTAATCTGATCCACATGCCTTAAAAAAACTTCTATGATCTGTTCAAGATAAACTTCAATTTCTTTGGGAAGGGTATATGTAGTAACTGTAAGCGGAAGACCAGATTGTATTGCTTTTATAATTTTTCCTTCATCCACAACCAGTTCAGAAGCAGGGGTCATACTAAATATCCTTCCTTTAAACAAATAATAATACTAAAATATATAATACTACTTTATTAGCTTCGGTAAAAGTAGTATTTTTCCTAAATTTAATGAAACTCCTCGTTTTCCAATGAAAATGAAAATGTTTTTTTCAAAAGCTGTTTCCATATTACGACACTGAGTATCAATACTTGGGTCAAAATGACACGATATTTTGATTTTTTAGCTTACCTGGATCATTTTGGTCTTTCCCTAGCTTAATCATTATGACAAAAATCTGATTTTTGCAAAGATCATTATAAAATATGGTGATATATCATAACAACCCAACTTGGCACGATTTTTGCTAATTATTCAGTATGTAAATAAGGAGGATGATATGAGTAAGGTAACACATACAAAGACAGAAGGAAGCAACCTTTCGTTATACTTCAATGAAATAAACCGTATCCCAATGCTGACTCGGGAACAGGAAGAAAAAACGGCGCGCGCTGCGGCGGCTGGCAGCATATCAGCCAGAGAAAAACTTGTAAACGCCAATCTGCGTTTTGTAGTAAGTGTAGCAAAAAAATATCAGGGGCTTGGATTGCCGCTTGAAGATTTAATAAGCGAAGGCAATGTTGGTCTTTTAAACGCTGTCGATAGATTTGATGTAGACAAAGGCTATCATTTTATTTCCTATGCGGTGTGGTGGATTCGTCAGGCTGTTATGAGCGCTCTGTGCGAAAAAGCCAGAATGATCAGGCTCCCTGTTAATCGCGCTACAGAGCTTGTTAAAATTGAAAAGGCAAGAAAAATGATTAAATCGGAATATTCTCCAGAAGAAGAGATTACGGAAATTGCGGATATTCTGGATCTGGAAAAGGCTCATGTATCTGATCTTATAAATATTTCCAGAGAGATACTGTCACTGGATAATCCCATTAGCAATGAAGGATGCCTGTCGTTAAAGGATTCTATCGAGGATACCCAATACACAGCCCCGGACATACATGCGGAAATGAAATCCATGGAAATTGATATCGAGAATGTTCTGGATACGCTGGAAAAAGAAGAGGCTGACATAATCCGCTGCCATTTCGGTCTTGGTCATCAACTGCCGATGTCTCTCAAAGAGATTGGCGTCCGTTATAACCTTAGCAAAGAACGTATCAGACAAATCGAAGAAAAAGCGCTTTCAAGACTGAGAAACCCCAAACGAATGAAAAAACTGCAAGCGTATGTTGCATAGATAAAAAAGAGATTAACTATCCGTTAGTTAATCTCTTTTTTATTATATATGTTCTTGTTGATCTAACCTGGATAAAATATCATAATCAGCATAAGTAAGGAAGATTATGAAAATTGTTATGTTTACAGATGCCTATTGGCCCAGAGTTAATGGCGTAACTGTATCAGTAGATTCCTTTTCACGCGCCCTGGTTAAAGAAGGGCATGATGTCCTTATAATCTGTTCCTCCTATCCGGAAGATGCCAATAATCCCATATCGCTCCAAAAAGATCTTCAAATACAGAAAGAACCAAAAACAGTCAGGATTCCTTCTATTCCTGCGTTTATATCCAAGGAGGACAGAATAGCCAACTTCGGCAAGATGAACTGGGTATTCAAGAAAGTTGATGATTTTAATCCTGACGTTGTTCATATAAATACAGAAATGATGGTAGCCGAATTTGGTTTTTGGTATGCCAGAACGCACAATCTGCCGGTTGTTTATACATTTCACACAATGTGGGAAGATTACGCTCCTAATTATTTTCCCATTTTTCCGGCATTCATGGTAAGGTTTGTTATACGAAGAATACAAAAAAATGTTTTAAGGCGTACATACCGGTTAATTGTTCCGACTCCGCAGATTGAACAAACAGTACAAAAATATAAATTCGAATTAAAAACCTTTTTGCTTCCAACAGGAATAGATATAAAATTATTTGAACATGACGAAGCGAGTATTTTATTCTTCCGTAAAAAGCTGGAATATCTTTTTCCTCTGCTTAAAGAAAAACGAATCCTTCTCTTTGCGGGCAGAATAGGAAAAGAAAAAAACATAGGCTTTTTGTTGAATATCCTGCCGGAAATTGTCGCAAAACACCCTGATGTTGTCCTGCTTATGGCAGGAAGCGGTCCTGAGCTGGAGTATTACAGGGAAAAAACAAAAAGAATGGGGCTTGAGAAAAACTGTATTTTTACGGGTTATTTTGATCGCAGCGATCTGGCTCTGGTTTACGCTGTTTCAAGCATTTTTGTTTTCCCGTCACTGACCGATACGCAAGGACTGGTAACCCTGGAAGCTATGCTTTCAGGTACGCCAGTTGTAGCCATTGGCGCCCTGGGAACTCTTACAGTAATGGGAGGAGATAACGGCGGCTTTATGGTAAAGAACGACAAGGCGGAATTTACCGGCAGAGTCCTCGAACTGCTGGAAAACCAGGAACTTCACAGGATAAAATCTCAGGAAGCCAAAAAACACGCCCGCGCATGGTCTATTGAGGAATTGACAAAAAAACTTATAACCCTTTATCAATCGACAATAACGGATTATACAGAGGAATACGGTCATCGGATAACACCGGTGTGGGAACTTATCATGAAAAAAAGATGGTGGATGATAAACCAAAAGATTTTAAACAAAAAAACCAAACAGAATTGGCAAAAAATACTGGCTAAACTAAGCAAAAACAAATGAGAATGAGCCTTTTCCGAAACTAACCGAGTTTTGGAAAAGGCTCGAATAACAGGGGTTTGGAACAGGTCTATTATATAAAAATATATCACAATATTATTAAATTTTATGTCGATCTTCCTTGACCCAAACGGTATTTTTATGTATTTTTTATGTAGGTGGGGATTTCCCATAATTACATTGATAATAAAGAATATTGGGAAGCTGTGATGACAAAACAAGAAACTCCGTCTGAAAAAATGGAGCAGGAAGTGCCTCTAACCGAAGAAAATACCGGGGAAGCGTCTTCAGGCACTCAGAAAGAAAACGAGTCTCAGGAAACCTGTGCCGATACACAGAACGGCGAAGGGGATCAACTTACGCAAACAATCGCCGAACTGGAAGCTCAACTGGCGGAAACACGCGACCAGTTCTTGCGAAAAGCCGCAGATTTTGAGAATTTCCGGAAACGAATGAATCAGGAAAAACAAAATTCGATAGAATTCGCCAATCAGAGCCTGTTATTGGATATAATTCCAATAATTGACGATTTTGAGCGGGCTATCCAGGCTGGAGAGACTTCTACAGATTATACAGGCTTGCTGGACGGTATCAAAATGATCGAAAAGCGTCTTTGCAGCCAGCTCGAAGCCAAATGGGGTCTTAAACGCTTTAGTTCCGCCGGAGAAGTCTTTGATCCAAACCTGCACGAAGCTTTAATGATGGAAAAATCCGCTGATGTAAACGAAGTTACAGTGCAGGAAGATCTTGTAAAGGGATACCTGTTAAAAGAGAGAGTTATCAGAGCGGCAAAAGTCAAAGTATTAATGCCGGAGGAAGCAGGGGTCAAAGACTAAAGAGTCTGCCCCTTATCCATAAAATTTTTATTTCATATTTGAAAGAAGGAGTTATAAAATGGGAAAAATCATTGGTATTGACCTTGGGACAACAAATTCATGTGTATCCGTTCTTGACGGCGGAGAACCCATAGTCATTCAAAGTTCCGAAGGTGGGCGTACAACCCCATCTATCGTTGGTTTTACCAGCAAGGGCGAACGAATTGTAGGCGCGCCTGCTAAAAACCAGATGATCACAAATCCGGAAAATACAGTTTATTCAATTAAACGTTTTATGGGCCGCCGTTATTCGGAAGTTTCAAATGAAATGAAACAGGTTCCGTATCACGTAACAGAACAAAACGACGATGTGCGTGTGGAAATTGACGGAAAGAAATATTCGCCGCAGGAAATCTCCGCTTTTGTTCTTCAAAAAATGAAAAAAACAGCAGAAGACTACCTTGGCGAAACCGTTTCCGAAGCAGTCATTACCGTTCCGGCATATTTCAATGATGCACAGCGTCAGGCAACCAAAGACGCAGGTAAAATAGCCGGTCTGGAAGTAAAGCGAATCATCAATGAACCTACCGCCGCGTCTTTGGCTTTTGGTTTTAACAAAGATTCAAAAAAAGATAGAATCATCGCCGTTTACGATCTTGGCGGCGGTACATTCGATGTTTCCATTCTGGAACTGGGCGACGGTGTTTTTGAAGTAAAGGCAACAAATGGCGATACCCGTCTTGGCGGCGATGATTTTGATCATCGTGTAATGGAATGGCTTATTACAGAATTTAAAAAAGATACCGGTATTGATTTAGGTCAGGATCGCATGGCTCTTCAACGTCTTAGGGAAGCTGCGGAAAAGGCAAAAATTGAATTATCAACATTACAGACAGTAGAAATCAATCTGCCTTTTATTTCCGGTGATCCGGTGACAGGTCCAAAGCACCTTCAAAAATCCCTTACACGCGCAAAGTTTGAACAGATGGTTGAAGATCTTCTTGAACGTTCCAAAGAACCTTGCAAAAAAGCCCTTGCGGATGCAGGACTCAATGCAGATCAAATTGATGAGGTTATCCTTGTCGGCGGTTCTACCCGTATTCCCGCAGTACAGCAGATATTCAAAGATCTGTTCAAGAAAGACCCCAACAAGGGCGTTAATCCTGATGAAGCTGTCGCTGTAGGCGCGGCAATTCAGGGCGGTATTCTTGGCGGCGATGTAAAAGATGTACTGTTGTTGGATGTTACTCCCCTCTCTCTCGGTATCGAAACATTGGGCGGCGTAATGACAAAACTTATCACTCGCAACACCACCATCCCAACCCGCAAGAGCCAGGTTTTCTCCACTGCGGCGGATGGTCAAACAGCAGTTTCCATTCAAGTATTGCAGGGTGAACGTGAAATGGCAAACCAGAATCGTGTCCTTGGCCGTTTTGATCTTGTAGGCATACCTCCCGCTCCCCGCGGAGTTCCTCAGATCGAAGTAACCTTTGATATCGACGCAAACGGTATTGTCCATGTCAGCGCGAAAGACCTTGGCACAGGCAAAGAGCAGAATATCCGTATTGAAAGCTCCGGCGGTCTTAGCGATCAGGATATTGATCGTATGGTTAAAGAAGCGGAACTCCATGCCGAAGAAGACAAAAAAGAACGCGAGAGAGCCGAAGTGCGAAACGAAGCCGACTCGATGATTTACAGTACAGAAAAAAACATCAAAGAATTGGGCGATAAAGTAAGCGCCGAAGATAAATCAAAAACAGAGGAAGCTATTGCTGAATTGCGTAAAGCGTTGGAAGGCGGCGACCTTCAGGTTATCAAAGATAAAACCGAAGCGCTCAAGCAGGTATCTTACAAAATAGCTGAAGAAATCTACAAACAGCAGGGCGCGGCAGGACAACAAGGCGGATCGGGAGCAGGAGGCGGCTTTGATCCGGGTAACATGGGCGGGCAGGGTTTTAATCCCAATAATAACGCCGGTCCGGGCAGCGATAACGTCAAAGGCGCTGAAGACGCAGACTACGAAGTCGTAGACGATCAGAAATAGGGAGGAATGGGACCAGGAACAAGTACCAGGGGTTTTTATTCGTAGGTCAAGCGTGTTAAAAAGCGCCTGGATTACGATATGTTCTCTGGTACTCATTCACCAATTCCCAAGATAAAATGGCAAAGCGTGATTACTACGAAGTTTTAGGGGTACAAAAAAATGCCTCGAAAGACGATATAAAAAAGGCATATCGAAAGCTCGCTATTCAGTATCACCCTGACAAAAATCCCGGTGACAAACAAGCCGAGGAAAAATTTAAGGAAGCAACTGAAGCTTACGAAATTCTCGCTGATGACCAGAAAAAAGCGGCTTATGATCAATTTGGCTTTGCCGGTGTTGAAGGCATGGGCGGACAGGGCGATTATTCAAGCGTATTTCGCGGCTTTGAAGATATTTTTGGCGAAGGCGGTTTTGGAAGTATCTTTGAAAGTTTTTTTGGCGGCGGCGGCGGTTTCCGCAGGGGAACTTCCGGAGGCGGAGCAAAACAGGGAGCCAATCTTCGTTACGATATCGAAATACCGTTTAAAGACGCGGTTTTCGGCACAAAGGTAGAGATTCAATATTCACACAACGAATCATGTACAACATGTAAAGGTTCTGGTACGACAGACGGTTCTGGCAAAAAAACCTGTCCTCTCTGCCGGGGTTCCGGTCAGGTACGCCACAGTCAGGGCTTTTTCTCGGTAGCGACAACTTGCCACCAGTGTCATGGAGACGGATATATAATCGAAAAACCATGCAGCGACTGCGGCGGATCGGGAACACAGAAAAAACGGCAGAAGATAATGGTAACAATTCCGGCAGGTGTCGAAAACGGAAAGCGCGTAGTAATTTCCAGACAAGGCGACGCAGGACCCAATGGCGGACCGGCAGGAGATTTATATGTGTTTATCAGGGTAAAACCTCATGAATACTTTGAACGGC
>Ga0209755_10002887_pt1 | contig 22505 bp, 18 predicted proteins | sample TergutCo191P1_FD_187301 | JGI IMG/M metagenome (GOLD analysis project Ga0209755, IMG submission 187301) | Cornitermes sp. P1 segment gut microbial communities from Petit-Saut dam, French Guiana - Co191P1 (SPAdes) (version 2) | ecosystem: Host-associated > Arthropoda: Insects > Digestive system... | reverse complement strand
TGTTTCGGTGTTACCGGATTTGTTACCGGAACCCCTCAAAATGCTTGATCTTTTCTGTTCGCCGTGGTACATTCCTATTCATAAGATATGTGCTTAATTCCTTGTCCTGCAAGGAATTAGGTTCGTAGCAGTTCATTCTGGTACACCCTGATTCGGATCCCCGGTTTTGGCTGTTAACCACTGGGTCTGGTGTTCGAATCACCACGGGGGAGCTATTTGGCCCGTCTTAGGACGGGGTTTTTTTGTCGGCATTGGTACTCTTGGGCTGTTTACGCCAGTTCCTCGGGAACGTACGCCAACGCGGACGTGAGAACCGCGTCTATTTGCCCAAGAATTGACTCGCGCAGGTTGTCAGCGCCTGTTCCGGAGGAAAACACAAGCGGCGGAACGCTCAACGGGGCTGGAATTTCGTTTCCGTGATTCGTTCCGCTCTAAGAGTCGTCCTCCTGCTCCCCTAGCGGCTGGCCCTGGAGAAAGGGGTTCCACGTTGGCGGTCTAACCCTAATCGTCGGCTGCGCGGCGGGCTCTTCCGCCGGGGGTTCCTCGACCGGCGGAACCGGCGCGACGGGTGGCGGCGGCGGTTGCGGCTGCACCGCGGGCGGCGGCGTTGCCACGATTACCGGCGGCGGAGGCGGAGCGGTAAACACAACCCTGACAAGTTCCGAATTTACGCGGTGCTGTATTTTCACCACCAGAGTCTGCTCGTCCGCGAAATAGTACCAGCCGGAAACGTTGCTGTTTTCGAAGGACGCGTTCCGGGGGACGTTCTGGCCGTGAACCTGGAGCTGAGCAAAGGGCCTTACGTTCCGGAGCATCACGAAATGGGTCTGGCCCACGGGGAAGTCAACGCGAATGTCCATGGCGTTGGCGGTCTGGGTCAGGTTGACGGACCGGGCCGCGGTCCACGCCCACACGCCGTCCACGCCGGTCGCCATGGCGCGGGGCAGGAACTCGTTTTCGTCCAGAATCCGGAACAGGCTTGCGGAGCCGATTCTTTCGGCGGACGCGGTCTGGTTTCCGTTCGCATCGGAAACCAGAAGCGCGGGAACTGAACCGGGCTGGCCGCCGGGGAACAAATCGCCAAGGGAGATAACCGAAAAAATCAGCGAACGCCCAAGTCCGGCCCACTCGTCGTTTCCGGTGCGGTCGCCCCATTCGCGCAGGGCCCGCCCCAAACGCAGGTTAAGCTCCACGTTCGCCTGCCCGTTCGACGCGAAAACCAGAACCTGATCCCCGTTCTGGCGCAGACCGTCGGCTACAATCTGCCTGGCCCGCGCGGCAAGGGGCTCAAAGGGGTTGCCCGCTCCGGGCCTAAACCTGCCCGTGTCGGCGTAGCTTTCCAGTATTCCGGCGCTCGTCCTAAGCGTAACCGCGGAAAGGTCCATATTCCAGGCGGCGGCAACCAAGCCGTCCACCAGGGCGTTATGACCCCGGACCGCCAAAAACTCAATCAGGTTGTTTTCCGCAAAAAGGCCGCCGTAGTCCCGCCTTGCCAGCAGTTCGCCCACAAGACCAACTTTGCGTTCCTCCGTGTCCACCAGCTCCCTAACGCCCTGCTCCCAGACCCCGACCCTTCCGTCAAGCCGGAACACGGACGATTCCCAGGTGCGCCGGGGGCTGTGTCCAAAAGCCGCCGGCACGGCGGACATGGCAACGCCGTAAACACCGCGCCGCAGAGCCTCCGCGCCCAGGGCGATTACGTTGTCCTGGGCAACGTCCGCGGGAAGATTGTTCCGCCACAGCTCGAAACTGCGATCCGTCCAGGCGGCAAGCCACTGGGAAAACTCCCGGGCGTTTTCCGTTCCGGGAACGACAAAGTCCGCCGGGTTGTTTACTATTACGTCCGGCACCACGCGGTAGAAAATCGTGGGATTGCCGGCCGCCAGAACAAGCCGACCCTCGATAAGTTCGCCGGAATGGCGGCTGAACCTGTAACGCACGCCGTCGTAAGTTACGCCAAGTATGCCCCTGGCGTTATCCCAGGCGACGGTGGAACGCCTGGGCCTAAACGGAATGTCCACCGCGCCGATTCCCTCCGGAAAACTCCCGCTGATCCGCAGCTCCGGCATGGCGGCCTGCGCCGGAGTGGCGCCGTGAAGCGTTTCCGGAATCCGGCTGGTAAAGGAAATCTCCACGCCGGAATCCAGGGCGAAAATCGCCGTGGTTTCGTCCGTAAAAACGTACTCCGGAAACGCCGGACGCCTTACGTTTTCGGAATCTACGACAAAGAAGCCGCCTTCGCCGAAATCGGCAAGCCGGAACTCCAAACCGGCAAACACCACGCTTGCCCCGCCGTCCAGACGCATCCAGCCGTTCGGCCCGTACGCTTCCGGGTAGGCAGGCTCGCCGACGTAATAGCGCCCGCTTACCGTCATGGCTCCAATCTGTAGGGAAAAAGTTCCGTGGCGGGCAAACTGCATCGCGCTTACCAGAACAAAAGCCGAAAGGCTCAAAAACAGGGCCAACACAAGCCTGGGAAAAACTCGTTTCTTCATATCGATACAGACCTCCACTTCCCGCCGCTTTCGGTGCCTGCACAATTCACACTCACCTTATCCTCAAGCCCGCGTTCGTGTATTATACTCTATTGTATGATGAGAATGAAAATCTGCCAAGTGGCTTTCGCGACGTTTTTTTCGGCCGCGCTGACTTTCGGCGCCATAGTTTCGGCTTACGCGAACGATACCGAAACCGTACTGACGGAGGTTTCGCGGCTTGTGGCGCAGCGGGAATTCCGGGCCGCGCTGGAGCTTTTCGACGGAATCGACGACGATTCAACGGAAATGCGGCTTCTTCGGGCCTCCGTCCTGAATTCGGCCGGACGCACCGCCGACGCGGCCGCAATCGCCTCCGGAATCGTTTCCGCCGATCCGAACAACGTCGACGCGCTAAAAATACTGGCGGCTTCGGCCATGGTGGAAGGCAGGGACAGGGATCAGCGCGCCTTTCTGGAGCAAATTCTGCGAATAGAACCGGCGAACCTCCAGGCCATTACCGAACTGGGCTACGTCGCAATCCGGACGCGATCTCTGCGGGCCGCGGAAACCCACTTCGACAGGGCGCTGGCCATAGACCCCGACTACGCCCAGGCGCTGCTGGGCAGGGCCATAGTCTACCGCTATTCCAGAAACCCAAGACGGGCCGAGCAACTGCTGAACCAGGCGATATACCAGAATCCGGGCTGGGCGGCGGCGTACCACGAACGGGCCAGACTCTACCGGGGCGGCGGTTTTAGGGAAGACGCGCTGAGCGACCTGAACGAGGCGCGAAGGCTGGAGCCGAACAACCACTGGATTTCGGTGGACCGCGCCATAACGCTTATAGAACTGGGCTACAGGCAGGAGGCGCTGGACGAACTGAACCACTCCATAGCGCTTTCCCCGAACAGCTTCCTGGCTCACGTCCACCGCGCCAGCCTCCGGGAATCTATTGGCGACCTTGCCGGAGCGGCGCAGGATCACCAAACGGTAATGCGGCTTAGGCCGGACTACTTTTTCGCCGCCGAAGGTTTGGGCGTTATCAGAATGAAGGAGGGGCGATACCTGGAAGCCCGGGACGCTTTTCTTACCGCGCACCGGCAGGCCCCCAGGGAGTTCCGCTACGCGCTGCTGGCCGCCGCCAACTGGATGCGCGGCGGCCGGCTTACCGACCCCAGGCAGTTTCTGGCCCAGGTAATCCGCACCGCCCCCGGGGATTCGCCGGAGTGGTTTCTGCTGCGGCTGTACCACGACCTTTCCGGCGACACCGACGTTATCGCCAGAATCCAGCGCGAGCAGAACCTTGACGCAAGGGCGATGATGCTGTTTTACCTGGCCCTGTACTACGACATTCGCGGCCACGTAAACCTGGCGAACAGTTTTTTCACGCAAGTGAGGGAACTGGGCCGCCGGGGCACGCCAGAGTGGAACCTGAACGAGTGGATGTTCCGGCAGCGGGGGCTGGGGGAGTAACCCCGGGGGAATTAGCCCCAGGGCAAAAGCACTTACTCCCGATTATGATATAAGCTAAATCCACAGCAAACCCAAATTGGGAGGGAAAACGTGGAAACAGGGAAAGTGCCAGACGAAGAGTCGGTGCTGAGGATGAAAGAGGCCCTTGGCGGCATAAGCGATCCGCGGCGGCAGTGGGGATACCTGCGCCGTTTGCCGCCCCTCCGCGCCGGCCCGCTCTTTCCTTGGACATGGGATGCCCCGGAGAAGGGGGGACGCTACAGGCGGCGTAGGCGGGTGGTCATGTACACCGGGACGTTTTCATGACAGGCATTCGAGGCTGTGTCAAAAAAACGGCCGCCCGAAGGACGACCGTTGGATTTCATGTTGGGGGGAGGGGGGTACGCTACCGGTAGTGTATCCCGCTGTGTACCAACGCTACGGGTTTTTCATGACTGACACCCCAGGCGTGACAGGGCCCATGACAGGCACTCACGCGTCTCCGGCTTTAATGACCGACACCATGACACTGCCGTATTATTACTGCACCCTTACAATCTCAATAGGAAGCTGCCTCATCCAGTTTGTTGTTGCCACAGGGGTACTTGCATAAGCGCCCATGCTTCCAATGCCAAACCCCGCCCCCATACTTATACTTAGCCCGTCTAATGCTGATACAGGAACTTGGGCAACAAGGGTACCCACACGAACCCCGATCCCTGTTACATCAACATAGGCGTTCGCGGGCATTATCATATAGGTATGAGGACGGCCAGCGGCACGACCAGAGGCTGAGCCCGCACCAAATCTCGAGCCGTTTCCGGCATGTACAGATGCAGAAACCCCAAAGTGATTGGTGTTAATATTTGCCCATGCAGCAGAATCGGGCAAAAGGTTCAATTCCCAGGCACGGTGCCTGCCCGTGGCCTGTAATTCACGGTTTACACCGTTTATTAACCGCAGGTGGTCTATAGGCTGCAATGCCTGGACGGCATAATCAAAATAAACTCTAACGGTACTGTTGGCAAAGTTGACTCCGCTTTGCCTGATGTTGGTCATGTAGGTCACGCGCGCCAGAGTAGGGGGATTATTCCAGATATAATTCCTGGTGCGGTTTAGTACGTTTACCCAGGCATTCCGCCATGCAACGGCATCAGCGGGGGTATTCCCCGCAGGGCGTGCGGGCAGTCCGCTTAATCCCAGCGTGGCGGCAATTTCCCCCGCGCTCATGCTGCCGACCGGGCCTATATTCGCAGACGGAACGATCTGTCCCAGCGGGTCATCGTCCGCAAACACGCTCCTCGCAAAACGAATCGGCATGTTTCTTATTTGATTGCCGGCAAATGCGCGATTGCCTATCCGATTAACGCCGTCCGGGATTCTCACATTGGCAAGCTGGTTATTGTAAAACGCTCTATCCCCTATCGAGCGGACGCTGCTCGGAATCTCAACGCCGGTTAGCCGGTTGTTGGCAAACGCATTGGCTCCGATCGATACAACAGTATTGGGAATGGTTACGCTGGTCAGCCCTCTGCCTTCGAATGCCCCGTCTGCAAACAGCGTAACGGGGATTCTGGTTCCCGGGCCGGTTTCAATATACGGCGGAATGCGTACATTGGTGGATCTTCCCGTATAGCCGGTAATACGGATTGTGGGTCCGCTTGTAGAGGTCCATCGTGACATTATTCGCTGATGTGGCCCATCCAGCCTCCATGTAAAGTCGCCTGCCCTGGTATACCCTCGCGGGCTGCGCGCCGTAGTGGCGCATGCGGTGAGCATCATCACCAGCATCGTTGCCGCTGTCACCGCAAGCGCGGCCCGCCAAATCGCCTTTCCTTTCATTTCATTTCGAATCCTCCTGTGATTCCTGTTTCGTTCTATATATTACAAACCGCGCGCCTTGGCTCCCGACGGGGCAAGGCGCGCGGTATATACGCAACTTGCAACCGCATTACCATTCCATCCATGACACTTTTCTAAAACATCATGGTTTCCGAGTCCTTCATCGCGGGGCCAGCCTGAATGTACGACCTCTATTAAAACCGCTTGGACGAGAAAACCGATCCCCATCATTCCAAATCGTAAATTCCCTGCCGCTTCTTTCCATCAAAGCAACTATGAAAACAGTGCCATTCTGAGTTAATCCATTATTTGAGCGAAAAATAATATTTTCACCTATTACACGAAATTCTCCTGAACGGCCCAAAGGGTGATTATTATGTTGCGAGCTTGAGGTGAAAGTGCCGTCGTCCCTAAAGGTAATGCTAGTATGATATCTAAGATCGCGAGTGCTAAAGGGGTCCACTGGATTCCTCCACGATGTACCGGGTAGCCAGCCTGTATTATTACCTGCCCGTTCCCATTGCGGGCGAATATTTGCCTCTATACCGCGTATTCTTTCTTGCTCCCTTTGTGCAGCCAGATCTCTTGCTTGTTGCTCGCGCTGATCCGGGGACAATCCCTGTGCTTGCACTACCCCAAGTGCAAAGACAGCCGCAAGCAACCCAGTTAAAAATAATTTCTTTTTCATATTTTCCTCCAATACACAACCATGCTTATGGCAAATTATCAACGATAATTTGAAACGCCATTTCGCTTAACTGTTGTTTGCGGCATTCAGAAAAAAGGCGCAGTCTATTTCATCGCCGTCTTCGATTCCCGCAAGCCGCCATCCGGCCGGGAACTCCTGCGCCCTGCTCAAGGCAAGGTTGCAGGGGAAGGATGCCGCCCCGACGATTCCGAATGCCGGCAACATTGCCAGCATTCCCGACCCAATTTGTTTGTTTGCAATTTTTTTTCTCCTTCGCTTTGGCAACAAAGCATTTTTGGGATGTATATACAAAGCGACCCCGGATCCGGGCACCGCCACTGTATCAAAAGATGGGTTATTTTCAGATGTTATACCAAACTGTAAGCATGTGTGCATGCAGCCTGGGGGGAGGGGGGGTACCAAATACACGTTTTTCACATCAACACACGTTGTTTCGAATGAAAGAGAATCTACAGCCATAATGTTTTTGTTTGAAACCGCATCCCTCCTGGGCAGCTCCGAAATCACCTTCCACTTCATAGCATACCCAGCATAGCACGCTTCGGAAAGCGCGTCAAGTCCGGGACTTTTTTATCGCACCAGTCTTCCATAGGTAAAAAGCCGCCAGGAGCCGGAAACCGCTACCGGGAAACGGCGGCCCCGGAAGCCTTCCAGAGTATTTCCGGGTTGTCCGCAACGTAGTTCAACACATCGGCCATAATGCCGGTATAGCCGTTTCCAAGGGACCTGTATTTTTCCAGGGCATCGGGATCCATGCGAAGGGCGACCATCGGCTTTGTTTTCCTTTGCCGCCGCGCCCGCGCCAAGGCCGCAAATTCCGCCAGGGCTTCCGGTGTGGATTCCGGACAGTCCTCGGTATAGCGTATGGGCCTTTTCGCAATCTCCCGAATCTGCCCCAACTGCTCCTCAGTCGGCTTTTGACTGGCCTTTACCGTCGATCTGGTAATTCCCATGATAGCTCCTCCGCTCCGCCCTGTTGGCCAGGCGCGCCGATATGATTCGCCTTCTTTCCCCCCGTTCCGTATGAACCACGAAAAGAATCTTCCCCGCCGTGCCTAGGGTTTGCCACCGCTCTTCCCCGGACGTGTTGTTTTCGCTTCGGTCTAGGCGTTCAAGGCGATCCGGGTCGGCAAAAACGAGTTGGGCAAGTTCAAAACCCATGCCCTCATGCTCCCTCTTGTTGATCTCGTTTTTGTCGTCGTCCCATTCAACGTCCATGCCGCGCCATCGCCCGGCGCGTACAGTTCCCTGACCTTTTCTGGGGCAAGTTCGGTCTGGTGTTTACCTAAACGGGTAAACACCGCCGCGTCTGTTTCAACCTGCGCAACCCCCCGCGTTTACCGCCCCCGCGCAACCCTGGGCTCGGAGGCGACGTGCGCGGCGTTGAACGCCGTTACGACATACGCATAGCGCCTGGGCCTTGCAAGTTCGGCGGTGTCGGTAAAACTCCGCGTTTCACCGTCGCGCCAAACCCTGGCGACAATGTTGGCGGGATCGTTAAGCAGCCTGTCCAAACCCTCGCGGCGAATCCCGGAGCGAAGGACGCGGTAGACGACGTAATACCTGGCGTTGTTGTCCGCAGTGTCCGTCCACGTTACGGTGTTGCCGCTTCTGGTTACGTCCCCCGGGGGGGAGGGGGGATCGCTTTGGAGCCACGGCATGGGGGGGGGGATTGTTTTGTGCGCCCGGAAGTGCGCCCGCAAAAGTTCTATGGCTTCGTTTGCCGCAACGTGCCTGGGCTCCGTTTCCGGAACCGGAAGCAGTCTGCGGAAACGGAAAAAAACGCTGCCGGTAACCTGCGGGTGCAACTGGTTGTAGCGCATCTGGTTTACGATTTCCCTGGGGTTCATCCACGCCGGTTCCCTGTCGGCGTTGTCCAAATGCTTGTAGTTCGCGTGACCGATGAACAGATTCACGTTGACGCCCTCAACCAGCGCCGACCACCAGCGCACAAGTTCGGCGTAGGGGGCGGCCCCCTGGTCAAAGCTCCAGTAAATCTGCGGGATAACGTAGTCGATCAGCTCCTCGCGAATCCAGAGATATGTGTCGGCGAAAACCTGGCCGGAAAACGTCCGGGCGGAACCGGTGGGCGTGTTCGACCCCCGGGGGTCGTTCTGCCGGTGTTCCCAAATACCAAAGGGGCTAATCCCAAACTGGATCGCCCTGCCGCTCCTCTCGTTTTCGGCGGTAATCGCGGCCCTCACGCCCCGAACAAGATCGGTGTTGTTTTCCCTGCGCCACTGTTCAATTCCGGCGGGAGTGTCCGGAAAGCGGCCCAGACCGTAGCGCTCAAAGGCCGCCCTGTCCTCGTTCGCCATGCCGAAAACCAGAGCGCCGGCGCGGTAGGGGTAAAAATAATCGTCAAAGTGTATCGCGTCAACGTCGTAGTTTTCGATAACTTCCCTAATCGAGTCCACGACGTGTTGGCGCACCGCCGGAAAACCGGCATCCAGATACAGCCTGCCGTTAAACCGGTAAACGTATTCCGGATTCAAAACCGCAAAGTTGTTGTCGGCCAGCATTCCAACGGCGTTCAAAGTGCGTATCAGATCCGCCGTGCCCATGGCGATAATTTCCGCGGAGGTATGCCCCGGAACCGAAAGCCAGCGGTAGTTCGCCGCGGTAACCCTGTAGGGATTGAACCAGGCGTGGAACTCCATGCCGCGCCCGTGGGTTTGGGCGATCATCCACTCCAGGGGATCCCAGCCGGGATCCGCGCCCTGCGTCCCCGTAAGAAAGTGCGACCACGGGTTTATCCGCGAGCGGTAGAACGCGTCCAGGGTCGGGCGCACCTGGAAAATAAGCGCGTTCATGTTCCAGTCCTGAAAAACGTCAAGGATTTTTTCAAACTCCAGCCGGAACTCCTCCGGAGTGGACGTAAGGGGCATGTCCAGATTGTGAACCGTGGCGACCCACGCCGACCGGAACTGGCGTTTGTTGGGAACAAACGTTTCCGGAATTCTGACAAGCTCGTCCGTGAACAAATGGTAGCGAACCGGCGAACCGAAATCGTAGCCGTGGGTGCCGTCGGCAAACCTGACAAACCTGTAAAGAACCTCCGTCGGCGGTTCCGCGTCGTAGTCAATCGGGAAGGTCAGACATGCGGGCAACAGGACGCACAGCGAGACCAGCGCGACCGCAATCGCCGGAAAACGCGTTTTTGGTTTTATCGGCATGTTCAACTCCCGGAAAACACCGCGACACTCCGGGCGAGTATTCCCCGTGTCTTTGCAATGGCGATGCCGTAATTCGTAAAAGGTATGTTCTGGTCTTCCGCGCTAAGCCGGCGGTACTGCATTTCGCGATCGTTAAGCATACAGGCACCGCAGTGGACAACCATTTTGTAACCGGAAAGGTCTTCCGGAAAATCGCCGCCGGAGCGGAAGACAAACTCCGGTTCCTTTCCGGTGAACGTTTTTATCATTCGCGGAAGTTTCACCGTGCCGATGTCGTCGCACTGGCGGTGATGCGTGCAGCCTTCGCAAACAAGAACTTTGTCGCCGTCCCGCAAATCGTCCAGGGCGACAACGCCGCGAAGAGCGCTTTCCAGAAAGCCCTTGTACCGGGCAAACAAAATCGAAAACGACGTTAGCGGAATATCGTCCGGCACCAGGGCGGAAACCTGTTCGAACGCCTGACTGTCGGTTATTACCAGAGCGGGCCTCCCCCCCCCGGTTCCGGCGTAGGTTTTCGCCAGCGTTTCCTTCAGCTCGGAATCCCGTACCACAAGCGCCAGCGCGCCGGATTCCAGCACGTCCCGGATCGTCTGCTGCTGCGGCAGAATAAGCCGGCCTTTCGGCGCTGCCTTGTCAATGGGAACCACAAGAATTACCAGGTCCATCGGGCGCACAATATCCGCGACCAGCCTCTTTCCGGAGTCCGGATCGCGAACCAGCCCGGCGATTTTTTCCTTAAGTTCGTTTACGTTGAAACCGGTTTTTGCGCTTACCGCCACGGACGGAACGCCGGAAAGCCCCCCCCCGGCATCCCCCGGAGCAAGATCGATTTTGTTCCGCGCCACAATAAAGGGGATGTTTTTCTCGCGGAAAACGCCGACAAGTTCCTCTTCGGCCCGATCCGCCGGAAGCGTCGCGTCCGTTACCAGAACCGCCACGTCGGTTTTGTTCAGCACGCGTTTTGCGCGTTTTACGCGAAGCTCGCCCAGCGTTCCCTCGTCGTCGATTCCCGGAGTGTCGATGATCACCACCGGGCCGATTGGCAAAAGTTCCATCGCCTTGAAGACCGGGTCCGTGGTGGTTCCCTTGACGTCGGAAACCAGCGCCGCGTCCTGCCCGGTAACGGCGTTCACAAGACTGGATTTCCCCGTGTTTCGACGCCCGAAAAAAGCGATGTGTACGCGACCGGAGGAAGGTGTTTCGTTAAGTCCCACTAGTTCAGCACCGCTTCCCGGTTTACCAGCGGCACTTCCAGCGTAACGGTGTTCCCGCCCCGGATAACCCCCACGTTGGCCCTGTCCCCCGGTCTGGTGGCCTCAAGAGCCGCGTAAAGATCGGACACGTTCCGGATTTCCATGCCGTTCACCGACGTAATGATGTCGCCGCCGACGTAGATTATGTTGCGACCGTGCCGCACCGGAGTGCTGCCCTGCCTAAGCCCGGCCCTTTCCGCAAGCCCCCCCCTGTGCGTGCGCGAAATCAGCAGGCCCTGTTCCACGGGAAGGTTTGCGTAGCGCACCAGCGCCGGGAAAAGCTGAACCATGGTAGCGTCAATCCAGCCGCGCCGCACCATGCCGAACTGTATAAGCTCGCCAACGACGCGCCTGGCGGTGTTCACCGGAACGGCGAAACCTATCCCCACCGAACCGCCGGACGGCGAGTAAATCATCGTGTTGATCCCTATCATGCGCCCCTGCGAATCCAGAAGCGGGCCGCCGGAGTTTCCGGGGTTGATGGAAGCGTCCGTCTGGATCATGTCGCGCACAACGTGCTGGCGGGAAATCCGAATTGGCCTTCCAAGCCCGGAAACAATGCCCACTGTAAGGGTCCGTTCCAGCGCGAACGGGTTCCCAATGGCAAGCACCTTCTGCCCCACCCTAAGACTGCCCGAATCGCCAAAGGGTATAACCTGAAGCGTCATGCAGTGGGGGGGGGCGAATTTCAGCAGGGCCAAATCGTTTTCCGGATCGGTTCCCATTACGGTTCCTTCGAACCGGGTTCCGCAGGCCAGAGTTATAAACACCCGGTGGGCGTTCGCGATAACGTGGTGGTTGGTCAGGACGTAGCCACGGGGGTCGATGATGGAACCGGAACCGGAACCGCCGGCCTGGGGAACCGGCTCCAGAAACCAGTTTATCGCCATGACCTGCGTGGTTATGTTCACCACGCCGGCGTTGAGCCGTTCGTATATCTCGATGTTTTCACGCTCGCTTTCGGAGAACGGTCGCAGCCTTTGTACGGGCAGGCCTTCCATATACCAGGGATGCTCGGAAAAATCCACGGCCGGAACGGGCTCGACCGGCGAAAACGCCTCCGGCGCGGCGGGTTCCGGCATCTGCCCGGCCCAAACCGGCACCGTTTCAGCCGCGAAGTCCCGGTCGCCCGCAAGGTGCGCCGCCAAAACCGGCAGTCCTATGCCCATAAGCAGAAGCCCCGTTACAAGGCTGCTGAGAACCGCCAAAAGTACCAATTGCCCCCGGCTGTAAAATTTCATTTTCCACCTGCCTCCACTTACATTATACCGAAAGCCGGCCGATAATTAAAGCAGATATGGACATTTCCGCAACAAAAAAATCGATTCCGGGGCGGCTCCTGTTGCCGCTTTTTTGCCTGGCGATGGCGGCGCAACCGGTTTTCGCGCTTGACGTTCCGGTGAACAGAATTGTGGACGATTCACTCGTAAGGGCCAGAGCCAGGGACGCGTGGCTTGTCGAAAGCGTCCCCAGGGTTCTGGCTATGTCAAGCGTTCGGCACAACCTTGCCGGGGGCGGCAGAATCGAAATCCGTGCGGCGGGCAGGCAAAGCGAGGTCCTGATCCAGTTTGCCAGGGCCCACCACATGTGCGGACAGTTCACCGGCTGGGCGCAGGGCTCCTGGGAGTTCACCCGCAGCAGAAGCTCCGGAGAGATTACAAACGTAAGGGTTTTCCCCCGCAGCGACGCCCAGACCTTTGTCCAGTTCCGGCCTCTGGGCCCGGATCGCGTTCACATGGACGTGCTGATCTACGACGCCTACATAGTGCGCGGTCACGCCCTGCCGGTTTCTATAAACCGGCTTTCCGTAATGCCGCTGAACGACATACTGCGGCTTGCCGGGAGCAGGTTCCCGGTTCGCCTGTTTGAGCCCAACCCGAACGACTTTCTCGACCAGAGGCAGTTTATAGAGAACGTCCGCCGGCGCCTCCCAGAACTCAGGTTTGCGGACGACGGCGCAATCGACCACGCCGGGCGCTTCGTGTACATCGCCACGGGGGAGGAACAGCGCGGAAACCCCGGGCTAAACTGCTCCGGTTTTACAAAGTGGCTTATCGACGGCATTCTAAGGCCCGTTACCGGGGCGCGAATGGAGATTCCGCCTTTGAAAGCGCCTTTCGGGGATCGCGGTTCGCACTTTACGGACCATTTCGAGGAGCTGTGGGACCCGTTTTTCGGGCTTGACTGGATACGGAACCTTGCGGCGGAGGCCGGAACCACGCTGATTTCACCCGCCTTCGGCACGCTGGAGGAAATAGAGGTGCGCCGCCAGCCGTTCTCCCAGATTATCCAGCGCAGGGGCGGCTCCGGCGCGACGGTGCGCTCCTTCACCGGTTTCCAGGAAAACGCCGGCTACGGAATCGAGGGGCTTTTACCCCTGCTCTACGTTCTGGCAATAGAGGAACCCGGCCGGTTTTTCCTGGCGGCGGTAAACAACGAGATGCACGCCCCCACGACGCAGGACAACCTGCGCGGCCGCCCCCGAATGCGCCGGTACTTCCACGTTGCCGCGCTGGTTCCCCACTTCGACGAAAACGGCGTTTTCCGTGTCGTGGTATTCGAAAGCGCGACCGAAACGTCGATAAACGCGTTCAAAACCCGCTACGCCCCGGGCCACCACGTTAGCCTGGTGCGGGTTCCGCTGGAACGGGCGTTTGATCCTTGAGGGCGGCGCCGGGTTTATGGCGAACCGGCGCGGTTACGGCAGTCCGTATTTGAAAGCATTCTAACCGCCATAGCCATCGTCTCACATCCGCGTTGCCGAACAGGGGCTTGACAACAAAGTTGGCCCGTAGTAACCTATCGGCAGGTTAGCTAAGTCTAACTATTCCCCGCAGCGGTCGCCGTCGGCAATCGCGTTTTTGGGGCGGAAGGGGTGTGGGTATAACGACTATGACAACGAACCTGTACGAGGCAAAGGCAAAACACGCTTTTCTGGTAGCTTCCGTGCCGGACATCAGGCTGCTGGAGAGCCTGGGAGTGCGGGCCGGCACGCGAATAACGGTGCAGAACCGCTACGCCTGGGGCGGTCCGGTGCTTCTGAGAGTGGAAGGTGCCTATTCCGTCGCGGTGGGCAAGGATATCGCAAAGCAGATTGCGGTCAGGGAGCTTGCCGAACAATGAGCTCGTGCCACGACGTGCGGGAAGACGAACGAATCCTGAAAAAGCAGGACAAAATCCTGTTAATGGGGAACCCCAACGTCGGAAAAAGCGTCTTTTTCACCGAACTGACGGGCGTTCACGCCATCAGCTCCAACTACGCCGGCACCACGGTCAGCTTTACCGAAGGCCGGTTTGTCATAGGCAAAAAGGAATACACGTTAATCGACGTGCCGGGAACCTATTCCCTGTCGCCGTCGTCCGAGGCGGAGGCGGTAGCAACCCGCTTCATGGAAAGCGGCGCGAAGGCGGTTATCTGCGTGCTGGACGCTTCCAATCTGGAACGCAACCTGCGCCTGGCGATAGAGCTTCAGCAATACAACACTCCCCTGGTCTACGCGCTGAACATGGCGGACGTTGCCGAGCGCCACGGGATAAACGTAAACGAAAAACTGCTGGAGCGGGAACTGGGCGCGCCTGTCGTCCAAACGGTGGCCGTCAAAAAACAGGGCCTTGAAGAGCTTGCCCGGAAACTGGAAACCGTGCTGGCCCCCCTGCCGGATGCCCCGCCGGAAACCGCGGGCGCCTCCTGCGGGGACTGTTCGTCCTGCTACCACAACCATAAAAACAAACCGGACGATACCTGGGCAGCCGCAAAAAGCATAGCCCGCCGGGTTACCAGAAAAAATATCTCCAAGCCCGGTTTTATCGACAGGCTTGGTGAAAGCACGATGAAACCCATGCCGGGTGTCCCCATCGCGTTTTTGGCATTGGCGTTGCTGGTAAGCGTGGTGGTATTCGGCGGCAGGGGTCTGCGAATGCCCCTTATCATGCTAACGGACGGCTTAATCATTCCGTTTTTCAGAAATCTGTTTGAAAACATTTTCGCCTTTTTTGTCCGGGAAGGCGGCCACTTGTGCTACCGATATCTTTATTACGACGAAGGATTCATAACAAGAATCCGGACTGTTGTCGATGGCGGCGACGGCGCTGTTTGCGGCGCGGCCTGTCTGTTCCTCAACGTTTTAATCGGGGAATACGGCATTTTTGTTATCAGTTTTCAATGGATTATTGCGCTGATTTTGCCTTACGTGTTTTCGTTTTACCTTGGGGTTTCGTTTTTGGAGGACTCGGGATACCTGCCCAGGGTCAGCATACTTTTCGACAACATTATGCGCAAACTTGGAGTTCAGGGCGGCAGTTTAATACATGTGTTTCTGGCGTTGGGCTGTGCGGTTCCCGCCATTCTGGGAGGCAGAACCGCCACAACCCGCAAGGAACGCCTAATGATTGTTGCCATTATCTGTTTTGCCGTTCCGTGCATTTCCCAAATAGGCGCACTGATTGCCCTGATGTCCGCTTTTTCATGGTGGATGTTGCCGCTAATGTTACTGTTCGCAATGTTCCTGTTTGCTGCAACGGCTCTTATTGCGGGCAAAGTAATAAAGGGGAAAGTAGAACCGCTGATAATCGAGGTTCCCAATCTTTTAATGCCCAACCCCAAAGCGTATTTCAGAAAACTGATGATTCGCATGAAGCACTTCATGGTCGAAGCGGAAATACCGATGCTTGCCGCCGTATTTATAGCCGCGCTTTTGGCGGGAACCGGCGTTCTTAACATCATAGCGGTACACGCCCAGCCCATTGTCAGCGGCTGGCTGGGCATGCCGGAAGAAGCGGTAGTGTCTCTCATACTGGGAATTGTTCGCCGTGAAATGTCCGTTGCCCCTTTGCTGCTCCTTAACCTTACGTACCTGCAAGCGTTTATCGCCGGCGTGGTTTCGCTCATGTATCTACCCTGCATCTCGGTATTCGGCGTTATTGCCAAGGAATTTAAAATCAAAGTCGCGCTTATTGTTTTCGCCGGAACCATTGTTTCGGCGATATTTGTCGGCGGATTAATAAACCAGATTGCGCGGGTGTTTGCGGGGTAATGGATATTAGGACGGTGTTCAATTCTCGATATTTCAGGAAACCATGCCAACGCTACAAGTCCTTAATTCCCGCCCTAAAAGTTAACCGGTGTTACCCAAACGGGCAAACACCACTATCGCTCATCCGAATATCGAAATACGAAAATCCAGGGCCAGGTAACCCGGCACCGCTCCCGCCGCGTCATCGCGGTGCGCCTTGGGGTTGACCGGAGCCGGTGACCGGAAAGGCCCGAACCACGCGGGGCAGGGGCCGGAGTTCCCTGAAGGTAAGGTACTTGAAGGGGTGGATTCCCAGCGGGTTGGGGAACCAGCCCTCCAGTTCGTTGGTGTCTATGACGTTAATCGCCGGGAGAAACGTAATGGGGAGAATCGTGCCGCGGTCCAGCAACAGTTGTTCCGCTTCGGCCAGAGTCGCCCAGCGGGTTGCGCCGGCTTCGAACATCGACCTTTCCATAAGCCTTTCAAAATCGTCGTCCGCGTGCAGGGCCGTGTTGAGGTTGGAATCCCGCCGCCACTTTTTCAGAAAGCTGTACGGGTCCGGAAAATTGCCAATCCACGACGACGAACCGATGTGGTAACCGTCAAGGTGCAACGACGCGAAGTACTCGTCGAACGGAACCACTTCCACCCGCGAGTGAACGCCAAGGTTTTCCCTCCAGGTGTGCGCCATAAGCCCGGATATACGCGCCGCCTCTGACGACGGCGTTATGCGGAAAACCAGTTCCGGCATTCCGACGCCGCCTGGGAAACCGGCCTGCGCCAAAAGCCTTATCGCCTCTCCAATGTCCGTGTCGCCAACCCCGGGGATGCCGGGGTAGCCCGGCAGCGGGTTCACCAGCGTTCTGGCCGGGAGAAAATACCTTGAACGTATCTCGTCCCAGGGCAGCGCCAGGGAAAGCGCCCGCCGGACGCGGTAATCGTGCAAAGGCTCTTCCTGCCAGCGAATAAAATAGAAGTGGGTTCCGAACAGCTGATGCACGCTGATGCCGCTGCGGTCGGTAAGCGTGTCAAGATTCACGCCGCCGGAAATCCACAGCGCCTCTCCGGAGTTCCAAAGGTCGCTGGCCTCGTCGTCGTCGGTAAACCGGACCGTAATCCGGTTCAGGCCCACCGAACCGGCATCCCAGTAGTACTCGTTTCTTACCATTACAATCCGGTCCTCGTCCATTTCGATTATCCGGAAAGGCCCGTTCGAAACGGGCGGGGAAAGCGACCAGTCCTCCACGTCCACCATAGACCGGTGGATTGGCGCAAAGGAGTGGTGGCACAGCATGGACGGAAAAAACGCCGCCGGCGAGTTCAGCCTGACAATCAGCGTTCTGGGATTGGGCGCCAGAATGCCGACGTTGTTCGCGTTGGGCGCCGCGCCGGTGCGGTAGTCCCTGGCCCCTTCGATAATGTCGAACAGACCGGAGTACGGAGATTCTCGTTGCGGCGACAGCAACGAAAGCCACGACCGGCGAAAATCCTCGGACGTTACCGGATCGCCGTTCCAGAACCTGGCGTTTCGCCGTATCGTAAACGTCCACTGTCTGTTGTCCGGGGAAAGCGTCCAGCTTTCCGCCAGCGCCGGAACCGGAGCCATGGTAACCGGATGGTACGAAAAAAGCCCTTCGTAGATTGCCGTAAAAAGCTGCGCCTCGCTTGCCATAAGCGAGCGGCGGAAATCCAGTTCCACCCTGCTTCTGGAAAACGCCACGGTAAGCTCATCGCGAACCTCCGCCCTGGGCCTGGCCTGGGCGAACCCCGTTCCGCGGTCCGGATCGAAAACCAAAGCGTCCGCCTGGGGCGGCTGTACGGCGTCGTCGTAATTCACGGAAGCGCAGCCGGCAAAAACCGGGGCAAAAACCGACAGGAAAAAAACAAGGCAAACGCCCGGCGGAATCGGCGTTTTGGTTACGTCCGCCGGGTTTGCGCCGGTGCCAAGCACCCGCAAACCGGGTAAGCCGCACGTCATGCGCCGGGAGCGACTCCCAACCGCTTTAGCTGTTCCGCCTCTTCCTTTGCCGCGCTGTATTCGTGCTGGATTTGGTTGGCCTTGACGGTACAGTTTTTTACGGTAACCAGTTCCGGCTTTATCCCCTTTATTTTGTCTCGGGTCGACTTTTCCTTTGGGGCGGCCTTGAAGTACTCGTCCAGGGCGACCATGATTCGGTAGTTGTTCTGCACGTCCCGGATTGTCCGTTCCAGATAGCCCAGAATCTGTTCCTCCGTCATCGCCCTCAGTTTTGTGATAACCGGCCCCTGCCCGTTCATTCCCGAAAGAATCTTGATCCGCCTGTCAAGGTTGGTCCGAAACAGGCGAAGGTCGTGCCGTTCCCTTGTCTGCGTCCCTTTTATCGGGTCGTTAAACACCAGTTCGTAAACAACCGCCTCCGGTTCGGACTTTGTCCAACCCCTGAACAACTGCATCAGCTTTGACCACAGGCCCGTTTTTTCGTTTGCCAGAGTCGCTTCGTTCTCGTCGATTTTTCCGGCAATTTCGGCCATTATCGACGCGGACAGACTTATGGCCCGTATCCCCTCTATCAGGATGGCCTTGTAGTCCACTTTCTGTTTGGCGGCTTTTGACTTTCCTGCGGAAACCTTGACCGCCTTCAGAACCGCTTCCTTCAGATCCCGGCTGTGGTTGGAGTATTCCTCGTCGATTACCTCGTTGATGAACGCCTGGTAAAGGGGCGCGCCCGGCGCCACCGATGCTATTTTTTTCTTAACTCCGGCCAGAGTCGCTTCCGACGCGGACATTCCCTTAATTGCGCCCCGGACGGCCAGCTTGTAGTTTTCCCGGTGATAAACCGTAATGTCCCGCAGAATCCCGGTAACCGACGAAGTGCACTTCGCCAGCTTGGTCAGGGCCTCCCCTATAATGCCAAGGGTTATCTGATCCCCGCCGGACTTGGAGTTCAGGGTGATTTCGGCCACAACCTTGGTGTTTACGGATTTGGAATCCGGCGTAAGGGTTATCCAGTCGATAAAGCGGATAAGACCGGCGATTTTTCGTATGCGCTCAAGGTTCAGGTAATCCACCCCGAACTGGTAAAAGTTGACCAGAAAGTCGAGCTGGCTGTCAAAGCAGGCCAGCCTGAGCGAGATCTGTTCCCGGCGTCTGGCTTCGTTAAAAGGCCCGGATTCGGGGACCTCAAGCTCGGTAATCTTGTTTTCCTGCTTGTAGGGGTCCTCGTTAATGAGCTTTTTCTTGAGAAATATGCCGTACAGTACCGAAAACGATATCTGGAAAAGGCGCAGTTCTTCCTTGAGCCGGGGAATTTCCGTTTTTTCCAACCAGTCCTTTCGCGCGACAAGCAACTGCGAAAGAACCTCGACATAACTGGGGGCCACAGTATCAGACATCACTTCAAGTATAAGAGAAAACGCCGGAACAAGCAAATACCCGCGCCGCGGAATATACGCTACAAACGGGAAAGGCGTTCGTCGCGCCTACTACCCGTAAATCTCATTCCCATATTGACCCTACAGCCCCACGTATTCCGCGTAAATCGACCGGGCCGCTTTTTCGTCCCCGGCGTTTTTGACAATGGCCCGCCCGTCGGGGAACAGGCTGAACTCCGCTTCCGGGCCGCGAAAGCCAAGCATGAACGGGCCCGGTTTTACCGCTCCGGAAACCTCCAGGCGTTTCCCGAATTCGGCAAGGTCCAGACGCGCCGCCTTCCCCGGGATTATCTGGTATTCGTTCCTGCCGCAAAGGCTAACGACCAGCGTTCCGGAGCGGCGGCCAAGCATTTCGTACTTCCCCGCGCCGCAGACCGGGCAGCCGGGGTTTTTTGCCAGGCTTAAATAGTCCGCCGCGTTGTTCCACACGTCCAGCACAAAGACGCGGCGGTTTACGTCCGGCGAACCGGTTATGACCTTTACCGCCTCCGCCGATTCCAGCGACGCGATTACGCCGGCCGCCATGTTAAGAACGCCGACGGCGGCGCACGTCGGGTACGAACCGGCGGCCGGCGTTTCCGGAACCAGGCACCGGAAGCAGGGGCCGTCGCCCGGGAGTATCGTCATGCAGTTTCCGGCCGCGCCAAGAACGCCGCCGTAAACCCAGGGAATTTTCAGCTTGTGGCAGGCCTCGTTTATCAGAAACCGCAGTTCCATGTTGTCCGCCCCGTCCAGAACCACGTCCGCGTCCCGCACAAGTTCCTCTATGTTTGAGGAATCGACGTGGACAACCGCCGGTTCAAGCCGCACCCGCGAGTTCACCCCCGCAAGGCGTGCGCACGCGGCCTGCGCCTTTGGGGTTTGCGCCGCCGCGTCGTTTTCGTCGAACAGAACCTGACGCTGAAGGTTGGAAAGCTCCACGCAGTCCCGGTCAATAAGCCGCAGGTGTCCCACGCCGGCCCTGCACAGGTTGTTGGCAATCACCGTCCCCAGCGCACCCACGCCGATTACCGCAACCCTGGCGGCGGAAAGCCTTTCCTGCCCCCGCGCGCCTATTTTTTCGAATATCGTTTGCCGGGAATACCTGTCCAGGCCGCCCGGTTCCGTTTTGTTCATTGCGGTTTCCCAATTTTTAGGATGCTTTTCGCACTTAACGCCTGATCGTTTCGCCGGCAATATGGTAAAATATCGAAATGAGGCCGATACCGACCGTAAACACCGTAAAACCCCGTCGCAATTCAGCAAAGCTGAATTGCGAGCCCGCTTCAACGGTCAACTATACACAGCCCCCGGTAACCGTGTCAACTGTCTAACGGCATATAATCATCAACCATTAGCATATAGTTTCCCGTCCCGGAAAAACGCGCCCGTGTTCCGCGGGGGCTTTTTAATACACACGCAAAATACAAGGAGGAAGACATGAGAAAGACACAGACGGTTTTCTTTGGCATTTTGGCCATGGTTTTCGCAATGACGTTCACCGGCTGCGAGGGCCCTGCCGGGCCGCAGGGGGATCAGGGCACGCAAGGCCCGCCCGGGGTTTCCATTGTATGGCAGGGGGAACTTGCGTCCGCCCCAGAGAACCCGCAGACAAATTGGGCATATTTCAACACCACAAGCGGCAACGCCTATATCTGGATGGGAAGCGCATGGCAGATCCTTTCGCAACGCGGCGCGGGCATCAACTGGCTTGGAAAGGTGGAAGCCGGCGAGAAGCCCGAGGATGCGGGGCTGAATTACGCACTGCACTACCTGTACAGCGGCAACACCTACATCTTTGACGGGGATGAATGGCGGGTGATGCTCCCGGGAACCACGGTGCAACACCGGGATGAAACCGTGGTGACGGGCATGACGCTGTCCCTCGCAGGTACCCTTCGCATGTCGCCTGGCGACACCCGCGTTGTTTATGCGACCGTGACCCCGGCGACAGCGGTGTTCCAGTGGGTGGAATGGACGGTGGACAACGGTTACGTAAGCATTTCCAGAATCCCAAGGTCTGGCATATTCGCGGGGCCTGAAACCGCCATATCGATAAGTGCAAACGACTTGGGAACGGCGACTATAACCGCGACCGCGATGGGCAGTGGCTCCGTGGAGATTAGAGCAACCCTAACGGTGGAAGTTGTTGAGCCGCCCCTAACGGTGGAAATCGCCGATGGCATAACGATGACGATGAACCGGATAGAAGCCGGCACCTTCACGAGGGGCGGGCAGCATGGTGAGTGGAATGCAACGCCGGTACACCAGGTAACACTTACCCGCGACTTCTACATGGGCATACACCCTGTAACGCGGGAGCAGTTCCATGCGGTGATGAACGCAAACCCCAGCGGCGCCAGCGGCACCCTAGCCCCCGGGGAAGTGCAGGAAAGGCGGCCGGTGGAAATGGTGAACTGGTACCATGCGATAGCGTTCGCCAACCGGCTAAGCATAATGCAGGGGCTTACCCCCGTGTACTACATACCCGGCATAGATTGGGAAACATTGACGTTTGCGGACGTGCCTACAGCGAACAATGCGACTTGGAACGCGGTTGAGGCGAACTGGGATGCCGGCGGCTTCCGCTTGGCGACCGATGCTGAATGGGAGTTCGCTGCTCGCGCCGGTACAACGACGCAGTGGAGCTTTGGCGACACGGATGCCGACATCGATTATTATGCGTGGACAAACAGGAACGCTGGCTGGAGGACGCACCAAGTGGGACAGCTAGGGCCGAACCCCTGGGGTCTTTACGACATGCACGGGAACGTTTGGGAGTGGGTATGGGACTGGTGGGAAACGCATCCCAGTGCAGCCCAGACGGATCCCACGGGGCCGGTTGCCGGCCTCCACCGCGTGTTTCGCGGCGGGTGTTGGGACTCTTCGCCCGCTAACGCTCGGTCGGCGTTTCGTAACGACAGCGTTCCCTTCCTTCTGCGCAACTTTATCGGCTTCCGTGTTGTGCGTTCCTGAGTTCTAGGCTCCAGCCTCGAAGGGCCGGCAACGCAGCGCCGCCGTCCGCCTCCGGCGAGTAGGCGCGAGGGCGTAGGCGCGAGGGTGTCGTAGGCGCGAGGGTGTCAGACACGAAAAAGCCGTAGCGTAGGTGCATACCAGGGTACACTAGATATAGTGTACCCCCCCTCCCCCAGGAGGAAGTAGGCGCGAGGGGGTCAGACACCATATGCGTTAAC
>Ga0209755_10002885_pt1 | contig 22517 bp, 18 predicted proteins | sample TergutCo191P1_FD_187301 | JGI IMG/M metagenome (GOLD analysis project Ga0209755, IMG submission 187301) | Cornitermes sp. P1 segment gut microbial communities from Petit-Saut dam, French Guiana - Co191P1 (SPAdes) (version 2) | ecosystem: Host-associated > Arthropoda: Insects > Digestive system... | reverse complement strand
TTCTTCTCGCAAAAGCACAAAGTGCTTTTGTACCAAAGTTTTTGAGGTTCTTAGGAACTTTTTTCAAAAAGTTCCTAAGTGGGGTTTGGGGCAACGCCCCAAGATAAAAAAGACTTTTTCTTCAGGTTGTTTCGTTGCGTAGCAACGATTTTTTGAAAAGCCAAAATAACGAGACCCCAACATGATTGACCACAAAGCATCTTTAGAAGGCACTCCCATGAAAAGGACTTTCATCATGCAAAAACAAACAATCAAGCAACTTTATGCCAACATCGACCATCAAACCGCCCGCTATAACGCTCTTCGCGAGCAGTTCCGTGTCGCTTTTGCCGCCGAGCCAACTGCCGCATTCAGCGTGCCGGGGCGGGTGGAGATTTGCGGCAACCACACCGACCATCAGGGGGGTGTGGTTATGGGGGCGTCCGTGAACCTTGATATTGTAGCGGTGTGTAAGCCAAACAACGACAACGCCGTTCGCCTGTCCCAGGTTGGGCGGGAGAATATTTCTGTTTCTCTTGCAGACACCACCCCTCGCCCGGAAGACAATGGAAGAGCGCAAGCCCTTGTTCGTGGAGTTGCTGACGGGCTGAAACAGCGTGGCTACGCCATCAGCGGTGTGTCCGCCACCATAGACAACGAAGTGCCGGGGGGAGCAGGGCTGTCCTCTTCTGCCGCCTTTTCGGTGCTGATAGGAGCAATGCTTTCTGCCTGTGAAGGGCAAGCCGTTTCCACGCGCGAGCTTGCGGAAATTGCCCACTACGCCGAGCGGGAGCATTTTGGCAAGCCCTGCGGAATGCTTGACCAGCTTGCCTGTGCCACCGGAGGAATGCAGATGCTGGATTTTGGCGGTGGGCAGATTGACCTGACCGCAATCCCCGCTGACTTTAGCGATTATTCTTTGTGCATCACCACTCCAGGCGGCGACCACACCGACCTGACGGACGAATATTCGGCAATAGTCGCCGAAATGTTCGCTGTTGCCGCCCACTTTGAGGCGAAAAAGCTGTCCGAAATATCTTTACAGCAAGTTATCGCCGCCGCCCCCGCACTTCGTGAAAAGTGCGGCGACCGTGCTGTGTTGCGTGCGGTTCACTACTTTAACGAATGCACCCGTGTTCATCGTGCCGCAGATGGGCTGAAGTGCGGGAACATTGATGTTTTTCTTGCACAGCTAAAGCTGTCCGGGGACTCGAGCCACAAGTATTTGCAAAACGTGACCTACATTAACCAGCCGCAAAACCTTGCAACCGCACTTCTGCTTAGCGAAACATTGCTTGACGGCTGTGGCGCGACCCGTGTCCATGGCGGGGGATTCGAGGGGACAATCCTTGCGTTTGTGCCAAGCGACCGCCTTGATGACTATGTAACCGCCATGAACGCCGCCTTTGGCAAAGGGGCTTGCAACCCCTTGCAGGTACGCGAATTTGGAGCGGTGCAGGTGGATGGGTGAACATGACTGAAGAAAAAGATAAAGACCGTGGGCTATGCGCCCACACCGCACAAGTTTTTTGCAAAAAACTTGACTAAAAACTTTTTACAAAGCCCTTGTAAGCGCCCAAGTGCGTGAGCGACTTGCGGCTGTTCGCCGCTTTTCACCGAGATATTCGTCACACTCATTATATATACAAAAACAGAGGTACAATCATGCACCAATACACCGAAAAACTCCCCACTCTTATCGAAGAATTTGCCCTTGAAGAAATTTATATGCCTGATGATGAAGTTATAATTCATCGCAGTGATGTGAATCGCCCCGCTCTTGCCCTTGCGGGTTTTTTCACTTTGTTTGAACCGGACAGGATTCAAATTATCGGCAGTTCCGAGGCGGCATTTCTTTCTGAAATGGACAAGGCAAACCGTGCCGAGCGAGTAAATGCTTTTATGGCACTTCGACCTGTGGCAGTGGTGTTGACCAATTCCCTCCCCCCAACAGAGGAGTTTTGTAGTGCCGCTCGTTGCCACGGCGTGCCGCTACTGCGCACCGATATGAAAACTTCGGCGTTTATGGCGGCACTTATCGCCAGTCTTGCCCTCAGCCTTGCTCCTCGTATCACACGGCACGGAGTGCTTGTGGAGGTATACGGCGAGGGGATTTTCATCCATGGCGACAGTGCAATCGGGAAAAGCGAAACTGCTATCGAACTTGTAAAGCGGGGGCATCGTCTTATTGCAGATGACGCGGTGGAAATCAAAAAGGTGTCCGCCAAAACTCTTATCGGCACAGCCCCGCCCTCTATTCGCCACTTCAGCGAACTTCGCGGCATTGGAATTGTTGATATTAGGCGCATTTTTGGTATGGGTGCGGTAAAAGATTCCGAGCGGTTAGACTTGGTGATTAACCTTGAGCCGTATGACCCGACAAAGTTTTACGACCGACTTGGGCTTGATAATGAATATTTCGAGATTATGGATATTAACATTCCCATGCACACCATTCCCGTTCGCCCCGGGCGAAATCTTGCTATTATCGTGGAAATTGCCGCCATGAACAACCGCCAAAAGAAGATGGGCTATAACACGGCGGAGGAGTTTAACAACGCCATTATGCGACAAGCAGAGGAAATTCGAGCGAAGAAAATGCAAAGTGAATAAGAATGTGATGAATAAAGAGATTGAACCATGATTGACCGCCATGCGTCTTTGGACGGCACTCCCAATAAGGTTGTGCCGAAACGAACCTATCGTCCTAATTCAAGCTCTCGGAATGTCATTGCGAGGCGTGATTTTCGCCGAAGCAATCCATTAGATGAACGTTTTGTTCAGCGAAATCCGCCCGCCACGAAATGGATTGCTTCGTCACTTCGCTCCTCGCAATGACGATGCCGCTTCTTTGGATTTAAGACTTGAAATTAAGCTGTTGTTTTTGTTTCGATACAACTTTAATGACGACGCCGTTTGTTTGGGTTTAAGTTTCGATACAACCATAATAAAAGAACAAAGGAAACTACCATGCCAGAAAAAAAATACGGAAATCAAAGTATATCACAGCTAAAGGGGGCGGATCGTGTCCGCTTGCGCCCTGCGGTTATCTTCGGCTCGGATGGGCTGGAGGGCTGTCAGCACTCGGCGTTTGAGGTGCTGTCCAATGCGGTGGACGAAGCCCGCGAGGGCTATGGTGACGTCATCAATATTCGTGTGTTCCGCGACCACTCCATCGAGGTGGAGGATTTTGGGCGTGGCGTTCCCCTTGGCTACAATGAGCGAGAAAAACGATACAACTGGGATTTAATCTACTGTGAACTTTATGCCGGAGGGAAATACAACAATTCAGACAGCGGGTCGTACCAGTTTTCCCTTGGTACAAACGGACTTGGGGCGTGCGCCACCCAATACAGCTCGGAGCATTTCGAGGTGTGGAGCTATGACGGGGAAAACTGCTCCAACATTCGCTTCAAAAAGGGGAAAGTGGCGTCTAAATTAGAAGTGACGCCTATCCAAGGCAAAAAGCGTACAGGCACAGTGCAACGCTGGCGTCCCGACCTTGATGTTTTCACGGACATTGCCACCCCACGAGAGTATTATCAGGATATTTTGAAGCGACAGGCAGTGGTGAATGCAGGGATAAAATTCAACTTTTACTGGGAAACAGCCGAGGGAGAGTTTGAACATGAAGAATTTTTGTATGCCCGTGGGGTAATGGACCGCATTGACGAGCTTAGCATGGGGCAGTCCCTTACCCAGCCTATCTCGTGGCAGTTCGAGGCGACAGGCCGTGACCGAGAGGACAAGCCGGAGTACCGCCTGAAAGCACAGGCGGCATTCTGCTGTTGCACCGCCGCCACCGCCATTGAATACTACCATAACTCCAGTTACCTGTCCCACGGTGGTTCGCCGGACAAAGCGACACGGAGTGCTTTTGTGTCCTCGGTGGACAAGTATCTTAAAGCCAAGGGGCTGTATAAAAAAGGCGAAAGCAAGGTGACTTTCGGGGACATTGAAGATTGTATGATTTTTATTACAAACAGCTTTTCCACCGAAACAAGCTATGAAAATCAGACGAAAAAGTCTATCACAAACAAGTTTATCGCCGACGCAATGACCGACTTTCTCAAACGGAATTTGGACATTTACTTCACCGAAAACCCAGTCGAAGCGGAAAAGTTTGCGGGGCAAGTGCTGATTAACAAGCGCAGTCGTGAGTCCAGCGAGGCAACCCGCCTTGACATTAAAAAAAAGCTGACGGGGAACATTGATATTTCCAATCGTGTGGAAAAGTTTATCTCCTGTCGCAGTAAAGACCCGGAACTGCGGGAGCTGTTTATCGTGGAGGGGGACAGCGCAAAAACCTCGTGTAAGCACGGCAGAAACGCCGAGTTTCAGGCGGTTATCCCTGTTCGTGGCAAGACCTTGAACTGTATGAAAAGCACATATGACAAGATTTTCAAGAACGAGATTATTACTGACCTGCTGAAAGTTATCGGTTGTGGCGTAGAAATATCGGGCAAAGTCAAGGGAAATGTGGCATCTTTCGATTACGATTCTTTGCGGTGGAACAAGATTATCATCTGCACCGACGCTGACGAGGACGGATTTCAGATTCGCACCTTGTTGCTGACTATGTTTTATCGCTTGCTACCAACCCTGTTAGAGCGTGGGCGGGTATATATTGCCGAGTCGCCGTTGTACGAAATTGTGACAAAAGATGGCTCGCTGTATGCCTTTGACGAGCGGGAGAAAGTAGAGATTCTCGCCGGACTTGAGGGGCAGAAATATACTTTGCTCCGTTCAAAAGGCTTGGCGCAGAACAATGCGGACATGATGTGGGAAACCACCATGAATCCTGCTACCCGCCGTTTGATTAAAATCATGCCCACCGAAGCCCAAGCGACTGTGGAGATGTTCGACACCCTGCTTGGAGATAACATCGTTGCCCGCCGTGACTTTATTGCAGAGCATGGTAGCAGGTATATTGCAGAGGCGGACGTGTAGGGAACGGGCGGAAGGGCAATGAAGAATTAAGAATGAAGAATTAAAAATGAAAAATGAAGAATTACGGTAAATTTGCTACGCAAATTATTTATTGGATAAGGCTCGTATAAGTGTGGAGGGTTAGGAGTGGAGAGTGGAGTTAAGGGCAAAACACCTGCAGAACTTGTAGGGGTCGACGCCCTCGGCGACCCGCCCGAATGGGGCAGACAAAACACCCATCTTGCGACAAGGACAGTCGCAATCCACCCTCTTTGAAAAAGAGGGCAAAGGTCAAGGGCGCACCGTACCCGTAGTCGCCACCGCCCTCGATCGTCCGTTCAATTGATACAACCAAAACCATGTAGGGGCGGGGTTCACCCGCCCGCAACAAACAATCTGCACCCAACACACGGACGGCAGGTTGCCGTCCCTACAGGTCAACAACACCCACACCGTACCCGTAGGGAAAATCTTGTGTCCCAATACCCTAAAAAGGCGATACAACACAAAAGAAAAAGCCAAGACACGTTTGTCTTGGCTTAGAGCGTGTCGACACAAACTGAAAAAGGCGAGATTTTGGCTATTTTTTCGCCACTCGTCGTTGTTCGTCGGTAAAATATTCCCGATATTCGCCCTCCTCACGCCTAGATTGGCGAAAAAGCATCTCAAAATTCGCTCTTTTTACTTTGTGTCGACGCGCTCTATGATATAATTTTACTCTGCCTTCTTGCTCTTGGTTACAAAGAACACAATACCACCAATGATAATCACAGTGGCAACACCGATTACAACAAAGATAATAGGGTCAATTCCGTCGCCCTCTTCGTCATTTTCGTCATTTTCGTTCTGCTCTTCGTTTTGGTCTTCGTTTTGGTCTTCGTTCTGCTCTTCGTTTTGGTCTTGGTTGCCAGGGTCATTTACAGGAACTTCCGGTTCGTAAGGAACTTCCGGCTCATCTGGAGTGTTCCCCAGCACACATTCGCACTCATCACAGTCAGCGTCGCAAACTGCATAATCATCACACTCGCAGGCAAATGGCTCGAAAACCGGAATTAACCTTCCCAAAGATGCAAATGTATTTGGTTGATGGGGCGCACCATCTTGCCATGGGCGATGGTCTGTTTCGGTGATAACAAAACGTATGTAACGAACAGACAAAGTTTCGGCAAAAGCAATTATGGATTCTACTGGGTCAAGAGAAACGCCCTCGTCAGTACCTGTGGCTGTTCCTTCGATTGTGTACACAGTTGTCCAACCCTCGCCGTTGACGGGCAGTATGTCTTCGTCTGCTTCTCCGCCTGGCCATTCATCACCTGTAGCCGTGTGAACTTGAATGTATGCATCAATAATGCGTCCGTTGAAATCTTGACGAGTCATTAGCTCAAGCCCTGTTAGGTTGAAAACCATACCCAAGTCAATTTCTAAAATAGCTGGGGTTTCGGGAGTAATACCACCTACAGGAACAACTCCGTCTTCAAAGTCTGCTGGTCGCCAAGAAGTGTGCCAAATTGCACTGTCGCCTATATAATCATACCAGAACACGTTCTCTGGTGGGGCGACTGGTTGGTGGGGCATATTTCCGCGAGCACGAGCATTATCAATTAGATAATCGTGAATATTTGCACTTGCCGAAACAGCACCAATTGCTACAAACAAAAATACAGCAACCAAACCAAGTGATAGAAACTTTTTGGTTTTTTTCATTGTAAAACTCCTTATAATTTTTGTGAGCGTTTGCTCTTATCATAAATAATATCATACTTTTCTTTTTTTGTCAATGCTTTCAAAAAATTTTTCACTTTTATTTCACTTTTTCACTTTTCGCACTTTTCGCATATGACTAATTTCACCTACTTCGACAACCCACATCACACCACCCAAGTCGCCACCGAACTACTTCGTAGTGGCAAACGGGTGGAAACAAAAATCTCCCTATCTCCCAACATCGGGGGATTTTGTTGCTTTTTCAGCGAAAGTATGGTATAATGTACTCATAATACGAGGAACACAAGGAGCAATCCCATGAAAATACTAAACTACAAAGACATCACAGATGCCGATGTGCTTATTTCAAACATTGAGTTTGACGACGGCATTACCGCGCAGGTGTCCGCCATGCTGAAAGCCGTAAAAGAGGGCGGGGACAAGGCTTTGCTTGACTATTACTCGAAGAAATTCGGGCGAGTGGTGGACACTCTTGAGGTCACAGCCGATGAGATTGCCTCCGCATGGGAGGCAGTTGACCCTGCCCTGGTGGAGTCCATGAAGTTGGCGTCAAAAAACATAGAGGAGTACCACGCCCACCAGCTCCGCAGTGACTTTTCCATGAAGCGGGATGGGGTCATTCTTGGGCAAAAGTACACCCCCATGGCACGTGCAGGGCTGTATGTGCCGGGCGGCACAGCGCCCCTTCCCTCCTCCGTCTTGATGAACGCAATCCCCGCCAAAATCGCAGGGGTGGGCGAGATTATCATGGCGACTCCCTCCGGCAAAGACGGCACAGTCGCCCCTGCCATCTTGGTGGCGGCGCAAATTGCGGGGGTGCATCGCATCTTCAAAGTTGCAGGGGCGAATGCCATTGCCGCAATGGCTTTTGGCACCGAAACCATTCCCCAAGTGGACGTTATCGCAGGCCCCGGGAACATTTACGTCACTGTGGCGAAAAAGTTAGTGTACGGCATTGTGGGCATTGATATGTTAGCTGGACCAAGCGAGATTTTGATTATCGCTGACGCAAGTGCTAACCCTCGTCATGTTGCCGCCGATTTTCTGTCACAAGCAGAGCATGACACTCTGTCCACCGCGATATTGCTCACCACCAGCGAGAATTTGGCGAAGGCGGTTGCGAAAGAAATCGAGGTTCAGCTGGACAACCTGCCCCGAAGTGAGATTGCACGAAAATCGGTGGCGGACAACGGAAAAACCATTATCACCGAAACTATCGAAGAAGCGGTGGAGCTGTCCAACAAAATCGCTCCCGAACACCTTGAATTGTGCGTAGACGACCCCTTTGCCCTGCTCCCATTGGTGAAAAATGCGGGCAGTATCTTCATGGGGAACAACACTCCGGAGGCGGCAGGCGACTATTTCGCAGGAACGAATCACGTACTGCCCACCTCTGGCACGGCGAGGTTCTCGTCTCCCCTTTCGGTGGACGTTTTCGTGAAGAAATCCTCCTACCTATACTACACTCCCGAAGCCCTGAAAGTCGAAGGCCCGCACATTGTGCGCTTTGCGGAAGAGGAGCAACTCGACGCCCATGCGAACAGCGTGAGGTTTAGGTTGGGAGAATAACCCACACCCTGTAGGGGCGACCCTCGCGGTCGCCCGCCCCATTTCGCATCGCACCCGTAGGGCGTGACCCCGCATCAAGTGCGGGGCAGGCTTTCCCGGCACGCCGTGAAACGATACAAGCAAAACACCCGTCTTGCGACAAGGGCAGTCGCAATCCACCCTCTTTGAAAAAGAGGGCTTGGGTGCGGTGCGAACTTGTTCGTGTATTTTCGTGGAGCTTCGTGGTTAAATGCCCTTGAGCTTAGCCCTCTTTTGGGGAGAGGGTGGACCCAACGAAGTGAGTGACGGGTGTTTTCAGTCGAACACAGCCCGCCCATACAAGGCAACGATACCCTCCCCCCACCTACCCAAAATAACGCTCAAAAGGAAACCCCATGAAAAAAACATTATTCAAAGCCACAAACACCCATCGTGCCAATCTCCATTGCCACACCACCGTGTCCGACGGCAGGAAAACGCCGGAGGAAACCAAAGAAATGTACGCCCGCCAAGGGTACGGCATTGTGGCGTTCACCGACCACAACAAAATGGTGGCACACCACGAGCTAAGCGACGAAAATTTCCTTGCTATCACCGCCCTCGAGGTTGACCGCAGTGGCACAGGGGGCAAAACGTACCACATTAACCTGTACGCCACCCGCGAGGACATGGTGGACACTCCGCCCCTTATGCGGATGGATTACAGCGACAAGTCAGCCATTAACGCCTACCTTGCCGAGCGGGTAGCAGAGGGCTATCTTGCCTGCTATAATCACCCATCTTGGTCAATGCAGGACTTTACCGACTATGCCAACTTGGAAAATCTGTGGGGCATGGAAATTGCCAATTTCAACTGCGACACCGAGGGGCTGTACGGCATATCTCCGCAAATTTATGACGAAATGTTGCGGAATAATGGAGCGTTGTTTTGCGTTGGCACAGACGACAACCACAACGCCGCACCAAAGGATGACTCTTTCGGTGCGTGGACTGTTGTCAACTCTCCTGATTTGCGATACGAAAGCGTGATAAAATCACTGAAAGATGGCGATTTTTACGCCAGTACCGGACCGGAAATTCACGAGATTACCATCGAGGATGATATTGTCACTATCAAATGCTCTCCATGTAGCGTGATTTGCCTTGGCTCAAATACACGCAAATCGTACATCCTGTACGGACACGGCTTGACCCAGGCGCAGTTCAAGATTGCCGAGCATAAGTACATACGTGCAACCGTGCGCGACGAGCAGGGAGACGCCTGGTCGAATGCGTATTGGTTGGAGTGGAGCAATTAAGAATTAAGAATGAAGAATGAAGAATGAAAAATGAAGAATTGCGGAAATTTTGCTTCGCAAAATATTTTGTTGGAAAAGGCGGGACGATTTACCACAAACAGACACGAAAACGCACGAAAATCCACTGCACGATTCCGAAATTCCCCTTCCGCGGGCGGAAGGGGTGGCATGGGCTGGTTTTGCCCATGACGGGGTAGGTGTGGCGCTAACGATACGCGCCAAACAAACGGACGGGCGGGCATGGAAACCCGCCCCTACAGAACAACAACACCCACCGACACCCCTCCATAGAGGAGACTAATGCCGAAACGCTCACTTGCGAACCCCAAAATAACCAAACCCAAAGGATACACAACCATGAAAACAAAGCTAACAGACCTAATGTTGCCCGCCCCGGTGAACGGCGGATTTCGCATGGATGGCTACTGGACATGGTGCGGCAGTGTTGTCAAAGTTGACGGCAAATACCATATGTTCGCCTCTCGCTGGCCAAAAACTCTGCCCATGCACCCGGGTTGGCTCGCCAAATCAGAGGTAGTGCGTGCTGTGTCGGACACCGCCGCAGGGCCGTATATCTTCGAGGAGGTTGTACTCCCTGAACGCGGTGCGGAATGGTGGGATGGCCGTGCCACACACAACCCTCACATCACCAAACAGGGGGACACTTTTGTGCTGTACTACATGGGGTCAACCAACCCATTTCAGGACATTCAAGAGGGCGAAACCTTTGACAACAACCACCCTCTGACCATTAGTGCGCGGTCAAACAAGCGAGTTGGCATTGCCACCAGCAAAAGCGTGTATGGACCATGGAAACGGAGTGACACACCTATGCTCCACCCACGCCCCGAATATTTTGATAACTTCTTCACTTCCAATCCTGCACCCTGTGCATTGCCCGATGGTTCGGTGAATTTGGTTTACAAAACCCGCACCTACGCCACTCAGCCGTACCCGAAATTTTTGCACGGCAAAATGCACCTTGGGGTGGCACAAGCTCCCTGTTTTGATGGCCCATACAAGGCGGTGAAAAACTCCCCGCTCCTTACCGACCCAAAACACGAAATCGAAGACCCATTTGTGTGGTTCGACGAGGACGGCTTCCACCTGATTGCCAAGGACATGAACGGGCGTATCTGCGGTCAGCAATTTTGCGGAGTGTATGCCCGCTCGGATAACGGGGTAGACTGGGAATTCGAGATGGGTGCGGTGTCATACTCCCGTGATGTGCTGTGGGATGACGGGCAGGTGCGTACCATGGGCAACATGGAGCGCCCATTCATCCTCTTTGAAGAGGGCAAGCCCACCCATATGTTTTTCGCTACCTCGGATGGCAAAGGGCTGTCCGGCTTTATGGGAGCAAGCGACACGTGGAATATGTGTATTCCGCTTAGGGCGGAATAAGTGCGGTTAAGAATGAAGAATTAAGAATTAAAAATGAAGAATTAAGGTAATTTTGCTACGCAAAATGATTTTATTGCTCCGCCAAACAAATACTGCATGGCTAAGGGAGCATTCCGGTAATTGGAATGCTCCCTAAATTTATTTTATGTGCGATTTTCCTTTTTTCTTTCCCATAATCGTCATGCTCTCGAACACCAGCAACATTGCCAGCGGCGGTGCTACTATGCCAACCCACGCCGTGCCTGGAAGGGCGGCAATGGCGAAAAGTGCGCCGAAATATGGCAGGTTCAGTGCGGCGGCAATAAACCCTGCGAAAACCACACAGGCAAGCACATAAATGTTGTTGATACGAATACCTTTTGTGAACATGGAGCCGTCACGAATAGTTTCGGATAGCACTACGAATTGGGTCAAGATAAACGAGATAAATGTCACGGTGTTTGCTTGTGCATAAGTAGTGATAACTCCGGTTGTTTGCAGACTCGCCACCGAAATAATAGTCAGTCCAAGCCACAACAAGGAAAACAACAGAACCGGGGCGTTTTTAATGAAAGTGTCGAGCATTCCGTCACGACTGGTGCCAAACCTGTTCCGCACAGCGAGAATATCCCGCCGTGGACGCTGGAATGCAATCACGATTACAGCAAGAAAGTCCATGACCATTCCGCTGAATAGAATTTGCGCAGGGGTCAACAGGGGCTGGTCGAGGGCGGTCATGTACAGCAAAATCAAAAACCTTGCCGCTTGCGACACCGCAAGGTATCGCACCATACGATAGATGTTGTGGTAGATGTTTTTGCTGGCGGATATGGCGGTGATAAGAGCGTTAAATCCACCATTCCCCGATAGCTCAGGCTTTGACACAATAACGTCCGACACGAACTTTAGGGCTTCGCACCCGCCGCGGGAGCTTTCTTTGTTTCCGCGGACAAAAACGGGAATGTCGCGACTGGTCATGTCCACCCCGCTTCGGGCGGCTTTGGACGAGATAGTCACCATCTCGGAAAAGCCAACGTCTGCTTCTTGGAGCAACTCCACATGGGACAGTCCGCGCCCAAGAACACCAACACAATAGCCCCTGTCTTGCTGAAGGCTGTTAATCACAAACTTTAGCTGTGGTGTGGACAGCCCCTGGTACATATTATACATCGGCACATTGGTGCGAATCAGGTCGTTGTGCATAGTGGAAAGGGTTCGGCGGTCGGCACATTGTGCTTCGGTGGCGATAATCCCAAGGGATTGTGCCAGCACCACATTCCGTTCGTTTGCGTCGTCGCACAGCATAACCAGTTTTATCCCTGCTTCACGGCAACGGATTACGTTCTTCGCCGCCTCTGGGAGAAGTGGTTCGGCAATAACGATAAAACCCTCGAAAACAAGGTCGGACTGTGCCGCGCCAATACGCTTTAGGTTGGTATACTGCACACTTCGGGTGGCAACCGCAATTACACGAAAGTTTGCCCGCTCAAGGGAGAGGGCACGCATGTGCAGGGCATTTCGTTCGGCAGGGTCCAAGGCATGAACTCGCCCGTTTGTGTTGTAGCAAGTGCAATGGGCAAGAATTTGCTCAGGCGCACCACGACAAACCGCAATATAATCCCCATTATTGAACACAAGGGTGGTTTCAAATCGGCTGTTGCCGACAGCAGGGGCGCGGTCGATAATGCCGTAATTCTCGTCAAGGCGGCGGTCATATATTCCCGCTTCCTCTGCGGCACGGATAAGACATTCTTCTTCCGCAGAGTAAACATTTTGGCTTAATTGGTTGTTTGCAATCAGCCTTGCCGCTCCATAAAGCCCGGTTGAAATCAGCCCCCAGCGAAGAACACGAATGTATGCCCCGGTTGGTCTAACATCATCTGCCGAGTGAAGGTCGGCGTCGGCGTAAACCTTTTCCACCTTCAAGTCTCGGTCAGAATACAGCGCCTCTTTGGGGATAATAAGACAGTCAAGCTCACGAATTCGCCCAATTTTGGAAGGATTTTTGATAAGTGCGCCAGAATTTACGTCCTGATATTGTTTCACCGCCGCAAAAACTCCGCAGGCAATCACAATATAGGCGAAAGCCACCATCATTTCAGGCATTGCGGAAACTGTGAGTGACATAGCACTGATGAAAACTTCTGCAATACCAAGGTGTCCGCCGCGTAGCAGTCCAATTGCTACCATAGCGAAAATCATGCCTATCATAGAAAGGGAGAGGGCGGCACTGTATCGGCGAATATGGGTGACAATACCCAACTTGTCGTGGGAAGTCAGCGTTTTGTTTTTCCCCATACGGCACACCAGAGTTGCCCGCCCTGTTTCGCACACAATGGCTTTGCCACGCCCACGAGTGACAATGGTGGAGGCGAAAAGCATATTGGCTCGTGCCTCCGGGGGCAGGTTGCGACTGTCCACAAATGCCGCTGTTTTCTGCACTTCTTTTTCGTTGGCAGTCAGCCCCTGTTCGGTAACGAAAAGCCCGTCATCTTCAAGCAGGCGGGCATCGCAGGGAACAATATCCCCAGCAGAAAGAAAGATAATATCCCCCCGCACCAACTGCTCTTGCTTAACCATGAACAAGCGATTTTCCCGCATAACCTTAGCGTTGGGCAGAGTAAAGTGGCTCATGTCCTCAAGGATTCGTTGCCCTTTTACATAGGACAAGGTGACAACCACGTAATTCGCCACAATTACCCCAAGCATAACAAACGCCCCCGCTCCCTCGCCGAAAATAGCGGCAATCGCCCCTGCAAGAAGAAGCAGGAACGCCATAAAGTCCGCAAGTATGTGTAAAAGATACTTGCGGAAAGGGGTTTTGACAACCGGGTATATTTCGTTTTTTCCCTGCTCTGCACTGCGAATAGTGGCTTCCCGTTGGGATAGTCCTTGGTTTGGGTCGGTGCCGAGTATTTCTGCAACTTCAAGCGGGGATTTGTCAAACCAGCGATGCTTCATTTATTCTCCATTTCCCTATCACAACGAAAGCACAGCTCCCGCTCAAGGTCAATTCCCTGGGCTGTGGCACGGTGGCATAGCTCCCACAGCTCGTCCACAAGGCTGTTTTCGGCGGAGGTCGAGGAACTTGAAGCAGATGGTGAAACACCTGCTTTCGCCAACTTCTTGCACATCTTTTGCGCCCGCATTAGCCCGGGCAAACTGCGTGCAATGCCCGCAAGCTCGTCCGCAAGAGTGTGGTGGGCTTTTTCCTCCCGCTTAATCCGCTCCCAATTGTCTAATACCTCTGCAGAGGTGTCTGCCTTGGTATCGGCGAACAGATGGGGGTGGCGGGACACCAGCTTTTCGGTGACGCCATGGGCGATTTCGTCCATAGATAGCCCCGCAATGTCCCCATGGAAAACAATCTGCAACAGCAGGTCGCCAAGCTCCTCACAGAGGGCGGCGCGGTCGCCGTTGTCAATGGCTTCTGCCACTTCGTATGCCTCTTCGATAAGGTTCTGGCGTATGCTGGCGTGGGTCTGTTCCCCGTCCCACGGGCAACCCTCAGGAGAGCGGAGGAAGGCAAGCAGGGAGATGAGGTCAGCGGTGGTGTATGGGGGCGTGGGGGTGAAGGGTGGGGTTTTCATGGGGTTATCCAAATCCAGGGTGTTCTTGTAAATTCAGTCGTCTTGTTACCGCCGCTGCTTCTCTTTCGCTTATGTTATTGCTCCAAAAATCAATTCTTTCAATGGACGGAAGATTTCGGCTTCTTAGTGATGAAAAACTGGTTATGTTATTGTTGTTAATGTCTAAAATTTGCAACGATGGCAAGCGTAAGCGGCCTAAGAATGATATGTCTGTAATTTCGTTGAAGTTCAAGTTCAAAAATTCAACAAAATAAAATCCTCTGTTTCCCATAATGCTGACTCTGTTTCCAAACATATCAATCCGCCAAAGCGGGAGGCCAGCAATCGGAGAAAGGTCGGTGATATTATTACTCATTGCGGAAATCATACGTAAATCTGTAAGGTGGCGAAGGGGATAGATGCAGTATATTTAATTTCTCCCTATATCTAAACTTTGGAGCAAGGTGAAATTTGCAATGACACTTATGTCACTTATTACACTATCTGTAATTGATAATCTTTGCAGATTAACAAGTTCGTCTAACGGCGAAATATCAGAAAGTTGACTTTTTCCTGTAAGGCTTAAAATCCTTAAATTTGTTAATCCGGAAATAGGTTGAAGGCAATTAAAAGAAGTTCTATCCATCCAAGAGTGTAATGATAAATCTGTCAATTCAGAAAATAATTGCATTCCTTCAAGCGAATGAAACTCACCACTGAGTGACAATGTTTCAAGCCTTGTTTGATTCGACAGCCAATGAAAGTCTGGAAATACTCCTCTAGAAGATGATATACGCAAGCTGTGTAAATTTACAAGGTTTTCAAACATTTCAAGTTCTCTATCTAAACTTCCCCATCTATCGAAATGCTAAGTTCGACAAGATTTTCAAGACTGCTTAAAGCCAGCGAACAAGTATATCCAAGAAAACTGCTACTATGTGCAATCAAGCGAGTTAAATTCGCAAGGTCTCGGAGTGCGCCAAAGTCGTTGGCATAAAAGTCTCCTAAATATAGACAGCAAAGTCCAATCAATTGAGATAGTGGAGAAATATCTTGTATATACATGTTTGATGCATGATGTTCAAAATCACCACAAATTTCAAGCAAAGCAAGCTGTGATAGTTCTGCTAATGGAGAAATATCCGTTATCATGTTACGCCGTAAATTAAGATGGGTAACATAAGCAGGGATTTCGCCACTTTGCACCATTTCAGCAAGTCTGTCATCGTCAATTTGCTGTCCTGATAAGTTAATGGTTACACGCTCTTCCATAGGCACGTGACAATAATATTCCCACGGGTTTCGCACAACATGATTTTCTGGCGGAGGTGACGGTATATCAATTTCGCCACATCCAGCCATTGCAAAAGGAACAGCAAACAACATTATCAATGCAAGCAGATATGAAATTAGGTTTTTCATGGTGTTGCTCCTTTGAGATTTCGGGCAGACACAAGGCCTGCCCCTACACATAATTTAGCGATAGATAGCACCCTTATCCGCGCTTTCCACCATGCCGGCGTAACGCTTCAGATAGCCATGAAGCCCCTGTGGCTTGCGAATAGGCATAGTCGTGCGGCGGCGGGCGATTTCCTCGTCGGACACCAACAGATTGATGGCATAATTAGGGATGTCAATGTGAATTTTGTCCCCGTCGCACACATAGGCAATAGTGCCGCCGCTTGCCGCCTCGGGAGAGATATGCCCAATTGCCGCCCCACGAGTCGCCCCGGAGAACCGCCCATCGGTAATCAGCGCAACTTGGCTGTCTAATCCAACTCCTGCAATGGCAGAGGTGGGAGTGAGCATTTCACGCATACCCGGACCACCGGCAGGGCCTTCGTTGCGGATAACAACAACATCACCTGCCACGATTTTGCCGCCATAGATAGCCTCCACAGCATCCTCTTCGCTCTCGAAAACCCGTGCCGTGCCGGTGAAGTTTTGCATTTCCGCCTTAACCGCGCTCCGCTTAACCACCGCTCCGTCAACTGCAAGGTTGCCGAACAAGGCAGCAAGCCCGCCTGTTTCGGTGTATTTTTGGATGACTTCAGGGTTCAAAACCCTTGCCCCTGCAATGTTTTCGCCAACGGGCTTGCCAGTCACAGTCATTTCGCCAAGGTGAAGCAAGTCGCCCAGCTGATTCATCACAGCCTGCACCCCTCCTGCGAAAAAGAGGTCTTGAATATGGTGCGGTCCCGCAGGTGACAGGCGGCAAAGATTCGGCGTCCGCTCGCTGATTTCGTTCAGCATTTTGTGGGTGATAGTCACCCCGCACTCGTGAGCAATGGCAATCAGGTGCAACACCGAATTTGTGGAGCAACCCAGCGCCATATCAGTTGTCAGGGCGTTGTGGAATGCCTTTTCCGTCATGATATGAGAGGGCAGAATGCCGTCGCGGTACAGTTCCATCACGCGAATGCCCGCCTCTTTGGCAAGGCGAACACGATGAGCGAAAACCGCTGGTATCGTGCCGTTGCCGGGGAGGGCGATGCCAATCGCTTCGGACAGGCAGTTCATGGAATTCGCGGTGAACATACCCGAACATGACCCACACCCGGGACAAGCAATATCTTCAAGTGCGGAAAGCTCACCCTCGGTCATCTTGCCCGCCTTGACAGAGCCGACAGCCTCGAACATAGTGGTCAAGTCTGTGCCGTCAGCAGACAGCATAGGTCCTCCGGACACGAAAACGGAGGGCAAATTCAGCCGTGCCGCCGCCATTAACATTGCCGGCACAATCTTGTCGCAGTTGGGGATAAACACAAGGGCATCAAGAGCGTGGGCGCGCACCATACACTCAATGCTGTCCGCGATAAGCTCCCGCGTGCAAAGGGAATAACGCATTCCCTCATGCCCCATGGCAAGCCCGTCGCACACACCGATAGTGTTGAATTCCATTGGTGTACCGCCATTCATCAGCACCCCATCCTTCGCCGCACGGGCAATAGTATTCAGGTGAATATGCCCGGGAACAATTTCGTTAAAAGAATTCACAATGCCCACAAGAGGGCGGCGAATCTGCTCGTCTGTATAGCCGTTCGCCTTTAATAAGGCACGTTTTGGGGCATTTTGCATCCCGCTTTTCATCAAATCACTTTTCATGGTTTCACTTCCTTGTGTTTGTTATTTATGTGGTTAGTTTATCATATAAATCGAGAATTGTCAAGAGGGGGCAAGGGCATTTGCGAGCAATAAATGTAAACTGTGTTTTCTCAAAAATATTTCAAAAATATTTGAAAAAATATACAAAAACCCCTTGACAACTGTCAAATAATGTGATATAATAGTGGTGTAATCAACCATAACTAACAGGAGGCAGTCATGAAAACATTGTTTATACAAGCAAATAATGCAATAGTCAGCGTCTGTCTGTCTGTCTGTCTGTCTGTCTGTGGGTAAAATTATGCAACGTCGCCAACCTTGGGCAGAAGTCAAGGAGGTGCGTTGAGTGGTTTGATTGTACACATTTTCTTTTATGGGGTAATTTAACATATGGATAGGTTAGCCCACATTCGGCGGAGGTGCGAGTGTGGGGTGCGAAAAATCGCCATTGATTTTCTAACTAAAATCCAAAAATTAAATTCACTCTATAGGAGAAAAAATCATGAAAAACTTCATAAAAAACGCTGTAAACAAGCGAATAATCGCATTTGTACTTACTTATATTTTCCTACTTACCGCCGCCGTTCCAATGATGGGTTTCGACCCACTGCCGGTCGACCCTGCTCCCGACGTGGGCGGAAACCCCGAAATCGTGCTAAATCCAGGGCTTATCCTCGACCCAGAAATCCCGATTGAAGAAGGTGAGCGACCCGGCCGACCGCCGATTGATGGGATATTCCCGCCAGAAGATGGGATTATCCTCGACCCGGGGCTTGAGATTGGGGTGGCAGACCCTGCCACAAGCGGAATTATCCTATTCTGCCCCGAACGCGGACAGGTCGAAATGCCTTCTGCCACAGTGGAATTCGTGCCGGAAGAGGGGGTAATCATTACCGACCGCCAGCACGGCAGAATCATAGTGGAAAACGGCATGGGATTCGAGTTCATGCAGCCCGAGATGGGGGACGTTTTCGTTGAGGTATCGCGAGAAACAGCGATGCAACACGCCTTGGCAAACGGCATTTCTGTGGAAACCGCGGACAACGTTGCCGCAAATTCGGTTTTTCCCGCGCCCATAATCCACGCGCCGGCAAATAATGCGCGGTTTTATACTAGAATGTGGCAAAGTAATTTCCACGCAACAGCCAGCGACCCTCAATGGCCTTGGATGCGAGTTCGGGTACGCCACAACGCGAGCAACACTAATGTGCACGACATATTTACTGCCGGTAGAAGCTATTACGACACTTTGGTGACAAATTATTTGCCTATAAGACTGGAAAGAACAGGCAATCACACCCTAAGCGCCCAGTCGTTTAATTTCTTTTGGTGGGGCTATGGAAATGGTTTTGGTGGCACTACCACACGGACGATTGTGGGGGTGCAATTTCCCCGCCCTGTCGCCCCGCGGAATTTAGAAGTTAGTATAAACGGCACATCCGCGACCTTTGCATGGATAGCGCCTGCCCGTGCGGTCGGCTACCAAATTGAAGTGCTAAACGAATGGTACGAAAGACAGTTCATCAACCCAACTCTTACTCATGGTACTGTAAATAATCTTCGTCCTAATTTACGCCACTTCGTGCGAATTCGGGCGAGAAACTCACTGGGATATTACGGGGATTGGGGCTGTTGGTATGAGTTTAGGACGCCAAGTGCTCCGCCACCATTCGTATGGCCCGTGCCAAGCAGGCATCATAGCAATTCATTGTTTGGGTGGCGTGTTTTCACCGAAGGTGGAGATACACATTCTGGCTGGCACAACGGAATTGATATTAGCCATGGATGTGGGCGCACCGGGCGAGGAAACCACAGATGTGGTGAAGAATGCCGTGTGCCTATTGTTGCTATTGCCGACGGGGTGGTGACAACATCAAGTTCGAACTCTGGTTGGGGTAATTATGTTAAAATACGTCATACCCTCAATGGTCGTACATTTTATTCCCTTTATGCACACAACCACGCAAACATTGATGCACAAGGGCGAAGAATTTTAGAAGGTCAAGAAGTACGACAAGGTCAACAAATCGCGATTATGGGAAACACAGGAAACAGCACAGGACCTCATTTGCATTTTGAAATTCAATTGACTGCGTACGGTACTCGCATCAATCCATTGCCAAGATTTCACCCAAGCGATGACCGCAGGAATACTATAAATCACAACGCAATGTTTATGTGTTCGGTTCACGGCATTAACTGTACTGGTGCTGGTATTCACGGAGGACATCGTTTTGTGTTTAATCCAAACTTTAGATTACCATAGAAAAGGAGAAACATCATGAAAAAATTTACTTATATGTTTTTTGTAATAATTCTGGTTTTCCTTGTTTCTTGCACTTCTGACTTAAACGGAGGGTCGTACAACGACCCTCCAGTGGACAGCAATGAAAACGAAGTCCCGCCAAACAATGATATTACTACAGATAACGACGAAAACGACAAAAGAGATGAAACAATATTAGAATTACAGGAAAAAGTTTTGACATTACAATCGTCGATTTTACAAAAAGAAGAGAGAATCGTTTTATTTGAACAACAAATAGGGGAAGCTCTTTGGGAAAACCACAATGAAAGGTTCATCAGACATTTATTAAAAAATGCATATAGACTTCATCCAAATGGAATAACTCTTCCGTTAATTGAAGAATTTGTACTTGACGAAGAAATGTCTAGACAGTTTTACAGAAATAGAGAGTTTAGACATATATTTTCGCTAACTTCAGGTAACGTGAGTGAATTGGTGGAAGACCAGGATTATCTTTATAATTGGCGTTTGTCGGTTTCGACTTACCCAATTGTTGAGCCTGATATACCAACTGCACTTAGTCTTATTAAGCATTTTGACCTTGCTTTTGAAACAGTTCGCGAAGTTGAATTTTTGATTTATATGTTATCAACTACATTTGCTTATTTTCCTAACAATGAAACATTTTCTAACAATGAAACAAGGGAAAGCCACAACCCATATCTTCTTTTCACCTTTAATACCGAACGTATTCTTGACTTTTACAGCATTGACCCTGCTCGTCACGCTTCTGCTCGTGCTTGGCTGATAGAATGGCTTGCAGAAAACGAGCCGTATGCGTCATATTCGGCGTTTCGTGCGGCACATGGACTGGGTTAAGATATAGGGGAGCAGAATAACCAACACCTCCGCCCTTTGTATGTACAAGGGGCGGGGATTGTTTTCATCAAGCGGACGGCGGCTCGCTTTTTTGTTTGCAAAAAATCAAAAAAATAAACAAAAAATATGAAAACACCACTTGACATTCGCATTTTTTTATAATATACTAATTGTAGACAGATTGCAGGCGATGCATTCTACAAAAACACCTAAAGGAGCATTCATCATGAAAAAACTACTGTGCTGTTTTCTTGCCCTGGCTTTACTTATTCCCGCCCTTATCTCTTGCCGAGCGGTGCATTCGATAGAACCTGAATATGAGGCTGAGGATTCGTATAATGACGGTAAACTGCCATACGACGAAAACGAAAATGGCGACCCACCTTATAACGAAAACGACAGCGAGGCTGAAACCAAGGACGACCCACCCTTTGATATTACAACCATTCCCCCGGACGAAAATGGCTTTGTTTGGCTTGTGCCACCATTGTGTATAACTGTAAGTAGATGGTTTAGTTCAACCTGCCCGCTCCCTGGATTTGAAACATTAGGAATAACTGATTTGGTGCAATTAAGATATATTGACTGGAGATGTTGCTCTGATTGTGTGTTTAAGCAGCTTGGAAGTTTTTATGATAGGGTAGATTTTTTTATTGACACTTTCGGACATAACAACTTTGAATTTCTTATATTTCCACAAATATACTATTTTAATTACTCGTTAATTCACTCGGTGTCGATTTCCGGAGATTTAGCTGCAATTCCGTTGTGTGGTGAACGACTTGGAACAGTTTCGGCATGGGGTGTAGTTAATTCTGACGGCGAAATTAAGCTGCCTTTCATTTTTGACCACATTCAGTTTATTGCTGATGGCGTGGCATTTGTTCGCTTTCGGGGCGAAACCGGCATAATGCACATTACTCGCACCATCGAGCTTGGAGCGTTCGGCTCGGCTGACTTTACGACTGACGAAAATGGCTTTGTATGGATTGTGCCGCCGCAGTTTGATTATGAGTGGATTGTTCATGATGGTGATGTTAACATGTTAGGAGATGAACATAGGCAAATGGTTTGGGAACATGTTGGACAATATCAAAAGATAATCTGTTCAAACACGGGGCAACTAATTTTTGGTCATGGTATAGACGGTCGTTGCGGCAACTCGCGTATAGGATATGACCCCATCACCGGAAAAATAATTGTTTCGGCGCTTGGTTTTGACTATGACCCGGTTACACCTGAAGAGTTTGTTACAAGCCCTGAACTTGCTTGGAGGCAAATGCCAAATGTTTTCCGTGTTGAGTTGATTGACAGTACGCAAAGACAACCAAATCTGAATTATTACGGAGATGGGTTTATATTAACATGTGAAGCCTTTCTCGGCAAATTCGCACTTTTCCGTGGTGCGGCACAGTTGACTGACTTTGTGTACACTTCGGGAAACACCATATCCGGAGATAGTAGCAATGGCTATTTGGCAATGGAGCGTATTGACGATGGTATGTGGGGAATATACAACCCCCAAGGGGAAATTGTTATCCCGTTCATCTTTGAGCATATTGTTATGATTGGCGGAGGTCGTGCTTTCGTCCGCCAAAATGGACTGTACGGCATTATGCACATCGGTTTGTCTGTTAGATAAAAGCATGTGACTTTCAAGTCAGCTCATAGGGCAACCAAAACAACGTCATTGCGGGCTTGACCCGCAATCTCATCAGATAATATTATTTCATGAGATTGCGGGTCAAGCCCGCAATAGAGTTGTAACGAAATTAAATATCGTCTTATGAACAACTCCACTGAACGTCATTGCAAAGGCGGTTTGTGCCGTGCAATCCAGTGAAAGGGTAAGAA
>Ga0209755_10002884_pt1 | contig 22533 bp, 16 predicted proteins | sample TergutCo191P1_FD_187301 | JGI IMG/M metagenome (GOLD analysis project Ga0209755, IMG submission 187301) | Cornitermes sp. P1 segment gut microbial communities from Petit-Saut dam, French Guiana - Co191P1 (SPAdes) (version 2) | ecosystem: Host-associated > Arthropoda: Insects > Digestive system... | reverse complement strand
CCCGGTTGATACCAAAACTCTGGGAACCAAAGTTGTTTGCCTCGGGGCCATCGCCCATTGGATCGATTGCAGGAAAGGCAAAAGAACCCCATCTAAGATTGGGGGCAACCCCTCTAATCTCGTTGGGAAGCCAGGTTCCGTTAAGATACATGGCGGCCCTGCCTGCGGCAAAGTCGTTGATCTGCCCCTGGGGAAACACGTTTGCCGCGGACTCTGGCGTAATAAAGCCGCTTCTTGCCATGTTTTCCCATATCTCCCCGAAACGGAGCACTTGGGGGCCAGAAAAGTCGTTTCTTGTAACCATGCCCAAGGTGGCATTCAGACCGACAATTCGGTTAATGGTATAACCAAAAAGGGCGGCCATGTAGGCATCGTCCACCGTAAATGCCGCCACTCCGATATTCCTAAGCTTGGCCGCCGCATCAAGCATCTCATACCAGTTTCTTGGAGGGGTGGTAATTCCGACACGGTCGAAGAGATCCTTGTTGTACATAACCACGAAAGCCATGGGTTGGTAGGGGATGTTCCTGACCGAACCGTTGCCGAGCTGCCTGGCCAGATTGAGCAGAGTGCCGTTCACCGCCTGATAGTAGGGTCTACCCCCGGTGGTGGGGAAGCGCCTTGTTATAAACTCGTCCAGTGGCAGTAAATGGTCGCCCCACATATTGGCAACCCGTTCGATATCCTCGTCGAAGATATCGATGGTCTCCCCGGCGTTCAAGGCAGGCTGCAATGTCATGCGGATAGCACGACCGTTAAAGTTGATATCCACAGGTATACCAGTTTCTCTGGTAAAAGCCTCCGCCGCACGGGCTATTACCTGTCCCTGAGGCTCCGCCTCGTTCCACATTGACCAATAAACCAGCCGAGGACCAGTTTCCCGCTCCTGGCACCCGGTAACGAATACCAGGCTAAAAGCAATGATTAACACCACACAAAACAAAATGCCCCGTTTCATCTTTCCTCCTCAAAATCGCCAAAAAAGCGTTCTTAATGTTATCTTAATATTTACTCGTATTTTGCCATAACTCCATGCCTAAATCGCCAAATAACATGGACAATCGTGCAAGTTTGCCATAGGCTTATAGCTATGCTGACAGTGGAAAACGGCTGGCCCATTGATCCACGGTTTGCTCCGGGAAAATTGTGGCTTTTTATCGATGAGGAAGCACAACGACTCATTGACAGCTTTGCCTATTGTTTTAAGATAAAGATAACAATTTTTTCCGCCAGGATGGAGGAAATGATTGTGGGGCTTAAAAACCCTGGCTCCGCATATTGTAGATTGATTCAAAACAAACTTCGACTCAGGTACCGTTGTTGCCATCAAGACAAGTTGGCATGTGAACGCTGTGAACAACATGACAAAACAATAGTTTATAGTTGTTATGCAGGGCTTACCGAAATAGTTACGCCAATAAAAATAGACGGCAAACTCATCGGTTATGGATTTGCAGGTCAGTTTATAACCGATTACAAATTGCCGGAAGAAATAGAGCAGCTATGGGTAGAAGGTGGTTTTGATGTTAAGGATCTGCGAGATACCTATAAGGCTGGCCCTTTTTTCGAAAAACCAGCCTTGGATAATATGTGTAAACTTTTTTCAATGATGCTGGATTTTATTGTAACCAGAAGATATGTGGGTATCCGTCATCCAGATGTGGTCGAGCGAGTTATGGATTATCTTGATGAACATATCGCCGAACCGCTAAGCCTGGGCGATATTGCCGCGGCATTAAAGTGCAGCCGTTCAACCATCTCCCACAAGGTAAAGCGTAAACTTGGGATGAATTTTAAGAAGCTCTATATCTTCAAGAAGGTGCAGCATTTTGAAAGTATTATCGCCGCCAGCCCGGAACTACAAATTCAGGAAGCGGCAGCCTTGGTGGGTTATGAGGATCCTTTTTATTTTTCTCGCCTTTATAAGAAAATCCGTTTGGCTTGCCCTTCAAGTTATGTGGACTCTGTTCTACGAAAACAGGACCTCGTTAAAAACAACTCGCAAGAACCCCTTCGAAGGCATCAAGCTGCGGGGGAATAAGGACGACGGGATCAACCCTTCTCCCATTGTGCCTAAACCTTTCGGGTATGCTAATCTTCTCGCCAGTTGCCCTTTGCACCAAATCCGCTTCCTTGGCGTAATGCATTGTCGCAAGAACCACGGTGTGGGTATGCCCCTTCCACTTCTGCTCGGCGATCGTTCGCTCGGCGGCGGCAAAGGCAACCGCCGTGTGTGGGCCGATGTACTGGCGGTATTTCTTCCAGACATTCCCAATGGTTTGCATCGCAAGCTCGTCGTCGATTGATGCCGGGTGTACCATGTTCCGCATTACCGCCGGGGCTTCGCTGTAAAACGAGGCAAGGCGGCTAAGATTCGAGGGGATGCGCACGTCAAGAATGGGGGAATTGGTGCGGACAAAGGACCCAGGGGAAAAAGCCCCACCCTTGATGAAATCGCCCAGGCTGTTGTTGGCATTCATTGCGGCGATAAAGCTGCTTACGGGCAGGCCGAACTTCCATGCGTACAAACCAGCCATAAGGTTGCCAAAATTTCCGCATGGAACGCTGAACGCAAAATCCCCGGAAAGCCAGCGCTTTGCTTTGATGAACGCATAAAGGTAGTAGAAAATCTGGGGCAACAGCCTTCCTGGGTTAATCGTATTTGCGCTTGTTACGTTATGGCGGCTGGAAAATTCTCGGTCGCAGATTGCTTTGCCTATCAACTGCTGGCAGTCGTCAAAAGTACCCTGCACCTGTATTGGAAGTATGTTACCGCCATTCGAAACAAAGGTCGCGGGATCAAGGCCACGGATTGGCCCCGACGGGTAAACAAGGACGGCGTAAACCCCCTTTCGGCCGCTAAAGGCATGGGCCATGGAAGCTCCGGCATCATTGCGGACGGCAGCAAGGACAATCGACGGCTCGGAATTCTTGGTCAGCTCTTCTATGACAGCCGCAAGAAAGGCGGTGCCAAAATCATTGAAAAAACCGGTAGGGCCCTTGTACAGGTTAAGCAGCGAGTAGTCATCGTCAAGACGGATAAGCTCCGGCTCGAAGTCGAAGGCACTTTCCGCAACACGCGCTGCGGAAAAGGGATCAAGCTCGCTTTCCAAAAGGCTGGGAGTCAGCGTCGCAAGCAGATCCGGGAAGCTGGTCTCTTCGTTCATGTACAGGAAAAACTGCCGAAGGTCCATTGCCTTGTCAGGGACATAAAGCCCCCCGTCGTGGGGCAGGCAGCGAAGAACCGCATCCTTGAAAGAAACCAAGGGTTCGTCTGAATTGGTGGAGCGGAACAACACCGTATGCCTGCCTAGCCCTGGGACTGTTGCTGCCTGCTTTTGTTCTGCCTAAGCACATCCTTGAATATTTGATCCGCGTCGATCTTTTCGGTAACGCCGAACATTGGAATTATCCCGTCCCCATCGACGCTGCGGAACATGTACCCCAACGAATTCTTGTCGTATGCCCAGCTTGCCTCGCTGTTTACCAGGTGATCCAACACCGTTACCGCCGCCAGCGTAAAGAAAATGAGATGCACGGTGTTCCGTTTGCCAAGGGGAAGCAGAAGATCCATGCGTTTTGACACCGGGTTGGTTATGTCAAAACTGTACGGGGCCAAGGGGTTTTCCAAACACTCGCAGTGGATTTTCGCGGCCGTGCCGCCGGATTGGTTCCATTTCTCTATGCTGGATGCGACCGTGGTAAGATACCTACGGAACGTCCTTATTTCGCTGTAAATGGCGGTTATTTCCCGTTTTTGGAACGGCGGCGGCCCCATGGAGTCGAATTTGTAGTACGGCAGGAAGTACAGCCGTTTGGCCCAGCGCAAGTCGTTCACGGCACGCTTGGCATAAGGCGAGGTCCTGGATTCGGTGGAATGTTCCAGTATGCGGCAATATTCGGAAAGGCGGGGGAGATACTCCTTCGTAAAACTTTCGTCTATATACTTCCGCCAACTGTTGATTATTTTCCCGATAAGTTCGCCAAGGATAAGGGCGCTCCCGTCCGGCCCGACGGTCGTCTCGAATGCCACGTGACGCAGGGCGGAACATAGATCCTCGATAATGTGCATAAGCACGGCGATCTGTTGCAGCGGATCCGTAGGGGAAATAAGTTCATAGCCCCGTCTTAGCCCATATATGCTGACAAAATAGGGGTAGAGGTCGGGATATTCCGACAGGCGATCCCAGCCAGCCCTGGGGAACAGCGATTCCAACACTTTGCAGCTCTGTTCCAAGGCTTTCCGTTCCACCGCCGCCGCCGCTTCCTGGGCTTTCCGTGCCATAGCCTCCGCGCTGGTGGGTTCCTCCTCTTCGGCAATTTCGCCCGCCTCCGCTTTTTCTTCTTTCCTGATCTCTGCCCGTAGCGCTTCCAGATCCCCATCTTCTATCTGTTCGATGTTTAGGTCTATGGGCTTGATCTGCTCGTTCTCGGTAACGTCGAGGAAGGCCATAAAACGACGTTGGCGGCGGTTGAACAGTTGATCGTATGGGAACCAGCGGTCGGAAATAAGCTTCATTAAAAGGGGATGCATTCCATGGTGGACCTCGCTGTGGATATCATTGTAAGCCGTAAGAGCACTGCGGATAAGGTTCTGAACCTTATCCTTTGAATCCATTGGCCGTTCGATGTACAGAAATTTGGACAACAGCTTGTAAGCCCCTTTTATATGGACGTATGCGTCAAGCCTTTCCAGGATAAACATGGGCTTGTAAATGGCCCTCAAAATTTCAGCGTATTCGATAACCCTTACAGAGCGGGGGTGTGACTGTAGCTTCGCCAAATCACCGCCTATGCGCTCTATGTTCCATTGGCGAATTGTATTCAGGATGCTGTATACATATGGCGAAGTTTTTTTTAGGCGCTCGCTACGCCTGGCATCGTTACGGGGAAGAAGGATCCTGGTGGAACTGACGAGCTGCCCGACCTTGTTGTAATATGCGTTCATCCGATGATTTGTGAAGCGGGGGTTCACGTAATCCCTTTGTTCATTTAAAAACGGAAAAGCCGAAACAATAATCTGCAGCGGATTTTTGATTTCGAATTCGGGCAGGGCCGCAAAACGATCCATTTTTAGCCGCTCAAAGTAAGAGGTTCTTAGGTTTAGCAAAGGGTTGTCGGCAGGGTCAAGTTTTTGTGGCTTGGTTTTCTTTACGGGAACGAACCTGTCCTCTTCCTCTGGCACGATGGTCTCGATAACCCGACCAGGCCGCCTGGTTTTGCGAGCGGCAACCGTTAGATCCACCATTTCCTCTTTTGACCTGGACCCCCTGCCTGCCGCCTGCTGTTCCGAAACACCCTTTTCCGTGCCGATTTCCCCGCCCAAAATCTGGGCCACTCGCCTTGCTTCTTCAAGGTCTATGTCACCCAACTTTTCCCGCACCCGGTGTAATTCTCCAGGCTCATAAATCGCATTCGGTTTTTTTTCCATACTTACACCCGCATATAGAGTTTTTCGCCTATGCCCCACTGGTTCCGCACCTGGATTTGCTCTCCCTTTGCGCTTACCAGCATTCCGTTATAGTACCCCATCGGTGCAAAAAAATCACCTTTGGCTATTAAAAGATTCGCTTTGAACCTATTTGTCGTTTTGGGCGTAAACACAAGATCAACCATGCCGTCCATGTCCTGTATAACCCAGTCCGATTCGGGGCCGCCAGGCATGGTGATAAGCACCGGCGGCAGTGGGGTTGAGCGGCCGTTTAGCCACAGGACGTTTTCGTTGTTTTTGCGTTTTTCCCTTGCCTGGTTTTCCACAACATGAAAGCCGTAGCGCCTGTCCTCGTCGTCGAAGCCCATGCCCCCACAGGAGGTGAACCTCATGCGGTAAGGGAAAAAGCCCTTGTAGTCACGGAAAATCCCCGTGCAGCGCGCAGGATCCAGGCTGGCGTGTTTCCCGTCCAGGACGATGTCGCCCCTTACCGGGGCAAGGGCTTTAAATGCGTACATGTTGCGGCGTTCCGCAAAATTCAGCGAGACCACAAGCGGCGAAACGTCACGGGCAGCCATGGCGAAGGAAAGGTGGGTGGTAAAGGCCGGCTGTTTCTTCGTCGCCGCGATATCAATGTCCAATTTGACGGTATTTGCCTTAAGCCAGGTGTGTATGCGAAAGAAAAACCCAGAAGCCCGACACTCCACCGAGGCATTTTCCAGTTTCTGGGGCAGGTGCCAGCTTTTCCTGGTGCTCATCTTTTCGAAAACGTAGGTTTCCTCCGTTTCCTTGTTGTACAGAAAAATCTTGGTTGTCTGGAACATCTTAAAGTTGCCCAGAAAGGCCTCCAGGCAGAACCGCTCGTTTTGAACGCTAAACCCTTCCCATTCCTTGATCCGACCGTCCCTAAGCCAGCGCGGAAGCGGGTATTTGTAGGGTTTTTGGATATCCAGCAGGTTCACCTGGGAAAAAGCCTTGTCCCAGGTGCCAGTAAGGGGTATCCCCTTGTCGATAGGTGTGGCCCTTGGAGCCAGGATCTCTCTTGTGTACATTGCACCCCTAAAGTTTTCTCAATTTGGGAAGAAGCAGTCGAGTTCCAGCTTCCCAAAGCCCCCTTTTCAACCAAATCCAAGAAGTTCCCGCTTATATTATACTACTATTCGAGGCTTTTTCAAAACTACAGGCTACTTTGCTATATCGGCATTATATCCCACAAAATGAAGCGGTTTTTAACCTGGATTGCATTACGATGGGGGCGCGGGTCTTTAAAACCCGGTGTCTGGCATTTTGCGTGAGCTATTTTGAATTCCTGGCACAAGCCTTCCTTTCGTCAAACCCTATCATCTCGGCTTCAGAAATTGCCCCCACCTCGAAATTTGCCGTCGCATCCTGGTGTACCACTTCATAAATCTCGCTTTTGTATCTCATACCCACATTGCTGTTCATCCCGTATGAATGATAATGCAAAACGAGGATGATCTCAAGGCATATCAGATATAGCCAAATGAGGGCACACCAGCATGTGGGCTAGACCCAGTGTCTGACACGGCGACCCCAAGCCGGTGTCTGACACCGCGACACAAGCCTGGTGTCTAGCACCACGACACAAGCCTGGTGTCTGACACCAAGCCCAGTGTCTGACATCGCCGCGCACGCATTGGTTTCAGAGAAAAATTGGCACATGGTGAGTTTTATCCGTATATGGTAGGTGCGGCGGTAAGGCGGTGTCGAATCTAGCCTTAATTTTTTAGGTGGGCGGGCGGCATATTAAAACCATCGGCGTCAGTATCAGCCGCCAGCAACCAAGGGGAACATTTGCACGACATCGTCGTCCTTGAGCGGCGCATCGATGCCCCCCAAATGGACAACATGCCTGCCGTTAATCATTATCACAATTTCCGATCCCAACTCCCCGTCGGCTGCGAGCAATCTTTCCCCAAGTTTGGAGCCGTAACGTTCGCCAAGGATCTGTGTCAATTCGCGGATCGTCGGCACCGCAGGTACGTCGGTCTCGGAACAATTGGTATAATCCCGCAAATAGGCAAAAAATTTAACCCGCATCCGTTTCCTCTATATAATAACTGGGCCAGGGGAGCACAGTACATTATTTTACACCTACACTGGAGAGCCGTCAACAATTTTGCCAAGGGTGAAATCGCCAATCTGTAGCAGTTCACATAGCGTATGAAACTCTGGTACAATGGGCGGATGAAAATAGCAGTACTCGCAATCTGCCTGCTGGCCTTTTTTTACATACCTTTGCCAGCACAGAACCACACATCGGTCAGTTTGGACAGCCAGATATACCACATCCTGGAACAGGCCGAAATGCGGGGCCTTATTTCGCCCCTGTCTGGGGTTAGGCCGTATACGCGAAGCGTTGTCATAAGGGCAATCAACGAGCTTCTTAGCCCTCGCAACAACGGCAGGTTGAGGCCAAGGGAGCGTCAAATTTTGGAAGATTACCTTGCCAGGTTTTCCAGGCCGCAGCCGGGCATTGACTGGCAAAGGGGTGCTTTTTACGCCGAAACCACGATGGGCGAAAGTGAAATACCGCTCACCTTCAACGTCGATGTTGGCGTGGAGTTGGACTTTTCGTCCAGCTTCATCCCCACTTTTGGCGAGACGCATGTGGGCGCGGAATTTTGGGTGCAGTTTGACATTTACGGCGACATAGGCAGGCATGTATCCTACGGGTTCTACAACCAGGGCGGCCTTGTAAGAATGCCACGCAGGTTCCTTGGTTGGTACAATACCTATTACGAAGGTTTCGACATGGGCCCGGACTCGGAATTCCAGAACCGCCTTATCAGGGTGTACAGCGAGCCGCTTACGCACTTTCCCTATTCCTACGGAAGACGCTGGGACGGGTCGATTTTTCCCTTGGCCAACCTCACTGGGTTTAGGTACTGGCCAGACGCTATTTCCGGCGGCTACAGCCTGCATGCGGAGCTGACGACCTCTTTTATAGAGGACAGGTTTATCATGCGCCTGGGAAGGCTGCCCCGCGAGTGGGGTTCAATGCCCCTTGGCACCAGCCTTACTTTTAACAGTGCGGCTCGGCCTTTTCTTGCGGTGGAAGCCGAATTCAAGCCCTTCTCCTGGTTTAGCTTTTCATCGCTTACCGGGATTCTGGAGTACCATAACACGGAGGGGATAAAAAGATCCTCCATGACGAACCAGAACGCTTTTTCCATAACGATGCTCCAGTTCAGGTTTAGGAATTACGTGTTTCTTGATTTTATCGATGCGGTTGTGTGGCCAAAGCGGTTTGAGTTTGCCTACATTTTCCCATTAACTGTCAACTTCTTTTCCCAGAACAATATCGGCGACTTCGACAACATGGCCTTGTCGGCAAACCTAAGGTTGCAGTACCCTGGCCTTGGGAATGTGTGGTTTTCGCTCTTCGTGGACGAGATGAACATCCAGCGCGGTATGTGGAAATTTGATCGCACCATGATCGCATACCAAGCGGGAATCAACGTCCCTTTGCCGTTCCTGGCTTTTTCCTCGATTAGGTTTAGCTATACCAAAATCAATCCCTACACCTTTACCCATAACCGCAATTTTAACCCCTGGTACAGTGGGTTCGATAGGGATGGCAACCGTCTGATAATGGAAACCGCATGGATGAACAATGGGGCAAGCCTTGGCCATTATCTGCCTCCAAATTCGGACCAGTTTTTGTTGCAGTTTAGGACAATGCCGACGAGAAACCTTTCAACGGTTTTTCAATACCAGATGATTCGCCGGGGTGCCTTTTGGGGATCCAGCGCCGTGGATGGCAGCCACCTGCTTTCCGAACTTGATCCCAACAGGGGGGAAGGGAACCTTATTACACGGAGGTTTTTCCTTCGCGACGGGGCCTACCAATGGAGGCACATCGTAAGGGCAAGCGCCGACTGGAACCTGCCCAACCTGCCCGTTTCCATTTTCGGCGAGGCCGGGGTGATATTCTCGTATTTCACCAATATTTTTGACGAGGATGGCAATGTCGTGCCTGCCAACGTTACCGGACAGGCGCACCCTTTCCGCAGGATTAACACCCCCGAATACCCGGTGTCCACCACTTTTATCGCCAGGATTGGTTTTAGGGTATTTCGTTAGTTGCCACGACAGGTTTACTGGTTTTCCCGAAAAAAACCTTGACCGTTTCCTTGGAACCTGGGAAAATATCCGCTAGGAGAAGTATGTGAAGAAGTTGGTTATCTTAAGCGTTCTCCCGCTAATCGCCCTTATCGGGATGGGTGGGTGCCAAAATGTACCTTCCGGGGAGGTTTCTGTAAGCCCTGAAGTAGAAGTGGATGAACTGCACGTATTTATCGCCTTCGGGCAGTCGAATATGCAGGGGCCAGGCGCCATTCGTGCGCAGGACAGGGCTGGCGTAAGCAATCGTTGGCGAGTAATGAATGTCGTTGCCGGAACATATGCTGGGGTAGCCCAGAGCCCTGGCCAATGGTATAGGGCGGTGCCGCCGCTTATCATTCCCGACAACAGCTTAAACCATTGGACGAATTCATTCACCATAGGCCTGGGGCCTTTGGATTATTTTGGGCGAACCATCGTGGAAAATACCCCAGGCAATATAGCAATAGGCGTGATAGCCGTTGCCCACGGCGACCTTGCCCTTGCGTCGTTCCACAGAACGCGGGCAGTGGATTATTTCGCCCCTGGCTCTGGCGGCGACGGCAGGGAGGCCAACAGGCCAAGCACTACCGAAAGGCAGGGCTGGACTCGGTACAGAAACGCTGGTTACGAGAGCCTTTATGATGCGATTATTTCCAATGCCAGGATTGCCCAGGAACAGGGGGGCATTATCAAGGGTATCGTTTTTCATCAGGGCGAAAGCGGAAGGGGCCTTACCTATACATCCTGGCATGAAATGTTAAGGGAGATTTACGATGATATACTCGCCGACCTTGGCCTTGAACTTAATTCCATCCCGATTTTGCTGGGCCAGACATGGAACGGCGGGACTGGCCCTGGCGGTTTTCTTAATACCGACAACCGAATACAGGCCTATATCCCCAATGCCTGGGTAATAAGTACCGCAGGCCTAACGCAGGGCAGGGTCGGCCAGGGCCAGCCTGACAATATCCATTTCGGCTCGGCGGATCTGGAAGAACTTGGCAGGCGCTACGCCAAAAAAATGCTCGATCTCATTTACAGGTAGGCAAACGAGCCTCCGCCGGGCAAGCGGTGGAGGCTTAGGGGAAGATTGAGGTCCATTCATTGGTGACTACCAATTATCAGTCAAGTTTGGGTCTGGGCTGAGTGCAAGGCGGAACCCTATGACCCAGTTGGCACTGTCCGGGGTGGCACTGTTTCGCACCACGTTCCGCACGTTGCCGGCCACGTTGTTCCAGCTTCCGCCGCGCCTGACCCGCTCGGTTCCATGGTCTGGCCCCCTGGGATTGTTGTTGGCCTCGACAAAGGGATGGGCGGCTATCATGTTTTTGTAGGAATCGAACCAGTCCCAGCACCACTCGCTGACGTTTCCGTTCATGTCGAAGATGCCGAGGTCATTGGGCTGTTTTGATCCTACGGGACGGGTCTGGCTGCCGCTGTTGGTATTGAACCACGCCACCTCATCCGCATTGTTGCTTCCGGCATATACGAAGTTGCCTGGCGAGCCGTTTCCGCCCCTTGCCGCAAATTCCCATTCGGCTTCTGTGGGTAGGCGGAAACCATGCCTGTCCCAGTCCACATCGACAAAGGCCCTGCTTATGTTGGTTACGCCCATGGTAACCGCAGTATCCCAGCCCAAAATATTGAAGACTCTTCCCAGCCCCCTGCTTTCGCTAAGCGCATTGGCAAAGGCCAGCGCGTCATACCACGACACCCTCTCCACAGGGCGCGTGGGCTGTCCCGCCTGGAACTGGCTGGGACGGGCGGTGATCCCAAAGGGATTGCCGTTCATAATCCTTTCAAACTCTTCCTGCGTTACCAGATTCCTGCTGATGTAAAAACCGTCCAGGGTTACCGTGCGTGTCGGGTATGCATGATAGGCCGCGGAGCTGCCGCTAACTCCGGCCTCGCCCATGACAAATCTTCCCCTTGGCACCCAAACCATGTCCGGAACGGGAGGAACCCACCTGGCGTAAAGGGTGATGTTTTCGGTTAACGTGTTATTGAAGTCCCATGGTCGGAGGGTGGCCGTATTGCCGGTACCATCGGTGCTGTAATCCCAACGGAGGAAAGACCAGCTTGTTATATCCGTGCTGGGAAGTGGCAGCATAAACGGTTCGGCAATGGTACAGTTGTAGGTCACGCTCTGGTCTGCCGGCTGGGGGTGGGGCGCATTTCCGAGCGGCATTCTCAAGTTGAATGTAACGGTGAATCTCGCAACTTCCCAGCTGGCGTGAAGGGTCATGTTGGAACTTACAAGACCGTTGTCGAAATCCCATTCGTTGGTGAGTCCGGAATTCGTATACCAGCCGACCAAAGCCATGCCCGGGTTTGTGACCTCCGGCCTTGCAACCCTTTCGCCGTGCCTAACCGTCTGTGCGCTAGGATGCGAAGCCGTCCCACTGTTCACGTTGAATGACACGGTGTAGATGTTTGGGAACCACCTGGCATAAAGATAGAAGGGATCGACGCCGGGAGCCTCGTCGGGTTCGGTCAGTCTGTCGGCCGTAAAATTCCATTGCTGGGTGAAAGCCAGATCCGTAAACCAACCGCCAAAGGTATGTCCGGCTCTGCTTGGCGAGCCTGGACTCAGAATTCTACCACCGGCCAAAATATTTATGGTAAAATGACTCTGCGACATATCCGTGCCGCCATTTACCATGAAAACCACGGTGCGAGTTTGATATACCCACCTTGCGTATAGGGTCATGGCATCGGTGATTTTGTCATTCGAGAAGTCCCATTGCCTGCCCCACTCGTTGTATGTTCCATTCCCGGTAAACCAACCGCCAAAGGCACGGCCGTCTCCCAATTGTGGCGGGTTGGTGGGTGGGACAACGTTACCTCCAAAAGCCACTAATTGGTCGGCTATGGTGACGGTCGAAGGGCTTGTTTCGAAACTTACGATGTAAAACGTAAGACTCCATCTAGCCTCCAGGGTCATGTGTCTGTCCACAGTGTCCGTATCGAAATTCCAGCGAACGTCCGTACTGGTATACCAACCAAGGAAACCCATGCCTGTTTTGGTCATAGGTTTGGGGCTTTGAATCCTGTTGCCGTGCACGACGATTTGATCGTCGGGCGCTGGGGTTCCGCCATTCGCCTCAAACTTGACATTGTACCGGAGCGTGACCCACCTGGCATATAGTACCAGCGTTTCGGCGCTTACGGTATCGGTGGCGAAGTTCCATTGGGTTGTAAATGCCTGGTCCGTAAACCAGCCGGCGAAACCATGGCCGAGCTTGGTCATGGCAAGAGGCTCTTTAACCCTAGCCCCGGCGATTAAGTCTTGGGTTCCAGGTGCCGGGGTTCCACCGTCCGGCATGAAGGTCACAATGCTATGCGGCTCGTCCCACTTGGCGTACAGGGTTATATCCCTGCTCACGGTGTTCGTGGCAAAATTCCATTCTGTGCCCCAATTGCCGCCTGTCCCATTTGCCGTAAACCATCCGCCAAAACCATAGAACAGATCGGAACCAGGGGAAAAACGTTTTCTTAGGGTCGCAGGTGCGACAGCCCTCATACCATCGACTATGCGTTGCGTTTCCGGCCACGGGCTTGCATTGCTGGCTTCCATGGGCACACCCGGATCCGCATCAAACCTTACGGTAAAGACGGTTGGGTTTTGTTCCCACCTGGCGTACAGGGTTATATCCCCAAGCACTATGTCCGTGTTGAAGTCCCACGCATTGCCGGCAAAATTGATATTCGTAAACCAGCCACCGAAAGTAAAGCCTGTCCTTGTAACGGGGGCGGGCCTGATAATCGTATCTCCATAAAGGACACGCTGCCCTGCTGGGGGCGGTTCCCCACCGTTCGCCACGAATGTTACGGTCGGGTGGTATCGATCCCATCTGGCGTGCAAGGTTAAAGTTCCCTCCACTGGGTCCGCTGTAAAGTTCCATGCATCGCCGGTAAAGTTCGCGTTGGTAAACCAGCCACCAAAGCTAAAGCCCGTTCTCGTCATTGGGGCTGGGGTTGTAGCCTTGGAACCGTGAAGGATACGTTGTGCCGCCGGTGCCGGCTGGCCGCCACCTGCCGCGAATGTAACGGTGTAAAAGTCTGTTTCCCATCTTGCGTACAAGGTTAAGTTTTCGTCTACCGCCATGTCGAAAGTCCACTCGTTGGTAAAGCCCTCATCCGTAAACCAGCCGCCGAAACCATGTCCGGCGGGATGGTTCATCGGTGGGGGTTGTACGATTCTCCTTCCCCTAGCTATTTGTTGATTCGTCGGTACTGGCGATCCGTCGTTTGCATTGAATGTAACGGTGTAAAAGTCTGTTTTCCATCTTGCGTACAGGGTTAAGTTTTCGTCTACCGCCATGTCGAAAGTCCACTCGTTGGTAAAGCCCTCATCCGTAAACCAGCCACCGAAACCAAATCCGGCACGGTTCATCGGTGGGGGTTCCACGGCTTTTCCAAGATAAGAAATTTGTTGTTGAGGTGGCTGCGGCAATCCGCCGATTGCGATGAATGTAACGGTATAGCGATCTCGCTCCCACCTTGCGTACAGCGTTAAATTGTTATTCACCGTGCGTGTGGCAAAATCCCATCTGTCGGTAAAGCGTTCATCGGTAAACCATCCGGCAAACGCATGGTGCTCTTTACGCACCGGTAGGGGTTCTACGACTCTTCCACCACAGGCTATCTGTTGCTCTCCTAAAATCACCCCCTTGTCCATGAACATGACCGTGCAAAATGTTTCGGTCCACCTGGCATACAGGGTTAAATTTCCGTTTGCCGTGTCCGTGGCGAAATTCCACGCCTCGCCGGTAAACGACGCATCGGTAAACCAGCCACCGAAACCAAATCTGGCACGGTTCATCGGTGGGGGTTCCTTAACAATTGCACCGGAAAAGAGAACCTGGTCTGCTGGTGCCGGACTTCCACCGTTTGCCTCGAATGTTATGACATAGGAGACTGGAACCCATCTGGCGAACAAGGTTATATCCCTGTCTACCGTATCCGTGGCAAAATCCCACACATCACCTGTACGGCTGGCATTTCTAAACCAGCCGCCAAACCCGTGATGTTCTTTGCTTAGCGCTGGCACTCTTGCGACTCTGCCCTCATGGGCTATCAACTGATCCCCCACAGCCGGCGAGCCACCGTCCACTTCGAAACTTACTACGTGGTACACTGGGCCTACGGGAACCGGGTCTGGTTCCTGTCCTGGTTGGTCACCCCACCATCTTTCCATGACCGAATTGTGGCAAGCCACAAAAAAAATGCAGGCAAGTGCTAGCAAACCAAAAATAAGTTTGACATTTGCGTTCTTCATACCTTGTCTCCTGGCGGCATAGTTATTCCGGCTGTTGCGTAGGGCAGCACGGAACTATGGGTCATTTGCACATCGGATTCTCTATGTGCAGAAAGCAGGCTCACCCCTCCGCTCGGGAACTAACACGAGTGTACATGGTAAGGTGAAAGTAAGCCGTAACAATCACATTTTCAAGTGATACTAAAAGATACCCAAAGCATTTTTAAAGTCAAGCGAAACAAGGCAAATTGCTTGTGTTCGTGTATTTTACCCGATTATTACATTCGCGCAGCAAACAAGATCTTCGCCGGCAGCAGGATGAAGCGTTTGCCCCATCACCGCAGTACAACCTCGGTTCTGCCAAAACCGCCAAGCTCGGGGTGCGAGAAAAAGTAGTCGGCGACGGCAGGTTCCTTTTTCAACTGCTCGTGAACGCCTTTCTGTAAAATGCCTTCCCCCTTGCCGTGAACCACATAGAAAGTCTTTAGCCCACACAAAAGTGCCGAGTCTATCTGCCGGCGCAGTGCCTCAAGGGCTTCGTCCATGCGCATTCCTCGCAGGTTTATTTCCAGGCTTGCGGCCGGGGATGCGGCGTAGTCGACTCTTGCTATCTGCGGTTTTGGCGGAGGGGATGGCGAGGCTGGGACAAGATCGCCTTCCTGGAAACTTATTTTTAGCGAACCTATTTCCACGATCCAGGTATTCCCGGCGGAGCTTTTCTTGTCCTTGCGTACCAGCACCCCACGCCGCCTGGATTCCCCGGCAAACACTTCCATGCCAGGGGCAAAATCCGCAACACTGGTAGCCTGTCCCCCCCCCGGGGGGAGCCTTTCGCCTTGGCGTTCTTCGGCAATGGCTCGCTTCTCCGCCTCCAATGCCGCGTCTTCCGCCTCGACGGTACGGGCAAGTTCCCCAAGGAATTCCTTTACCTTTAGGGTTTTCTCCCTGGTTACTTCACCCTCACGCAATTCCCGTACAAGGTTTTCCAGGGTTTTCCGGCTTTCGTCCAGCAACAGGCGAAGCCTTCCGGCAAAGCCGGCTTTAAGTTCCAGTTCCTTCTGCCTTAGCCGCAATTCCTTTAGATCCGATTTTCGGCGTTCGTCCCTTAGACGACCTTCCTCAAGTTTGGCCTTTCCGGTAAGCAAGTCAAGGTCTCGGTGCTTTTCCTTTAGGCCACCGATGAGGGCGGAAACGTCGGAATGTCCCTCGTCAATATAACCCCTAGCTTTTGTGATAATGTTATTCGCAAGCCCGTTCCGCTCGGCAATTTCCAGCGCACGGCTTTCGCCGGGTATACCCGTAATAATCCGGTACGTGGGCGAGAGTGTATGCGTGTTGAATTCCACCGAGGCATTTTCCACTTCCTGCCTTGTGTACCCATAGTTTTTCAGAATACCGTGGTGGGTGGTAATTAGCAGCGTTGTCCTTTTTTCGATAAGGTGATCGAGTATCGCCATTGCAATCGCACTGCCTTCCTGCGGATCCGTGCCGGAGCCGAGTTCGTCCAGCAACGCCAGCGAGTTTGCCGTGGAATGGGCGATGATGCCTGCGATGTTTGTTATATGTGCGGAAAAAGTTGAGAGCGACTGCCCAATGGACTGCTCGTCGCCAATGTCCGCAAAAATGCCGTCGAATACCGGCAGGGTGCTGCCTTCGGCGGCTGGGATTGCAAGGCCGATCTGGTTCATCATGGCGAAAAGCCCCACGGTCTTGAGCGCGACGGTTTTACCGCCGGTGTTTGGCCCAGTGATGATCAGCGCACGGGTGTCGGTGCCCTGGGTATCCCCTTGGGTCTTTCCCATTGTCAGGTCTATGGGCACGGCCTTGTTTAAAAGCGGATGCCTTGCCTGCACCAGATTAATGCAGGAAGGATTGCCAACTGGGGAGAAACGCCCGGCGGTTTCCAGTGAGTACCTTGCCTTTGCCATAAAAACTTCTATGTTTAGGATGATCGAGTGAAAGGCTTTCAGTTCGGCGCTACGCCCGGCTATGGTGTTCGTAAGGTTAATCAGGATTTTTCTTATTTCGGCATCGAGCTTACGGGTCTCGATGAGAATGTCATTGTTTTTTTCCACAACGTCTTCCGGCTCGACGAAAATCGTCTGGCCGCTGGAGGATACCTCATGCACGATTCCCCGTACCCTTCCCCGAAAGTTCGACTTTACCGCCAGCACTATCCTGCCATCCCGTTGCGAGGGCACGGCAGACTGCAACATACGTTTTACTTCCTCGCTGGCAGTGTAACGTGAAACCACCGCATCAAGCCCTGCCTTGAGGTTTCGTATCCTCTGTTTGATTGCCCGTAGTTCCGGCAAATCACGGATGTTTCCTTCCCTGTCCATGACATGGAAAACGGCGGCGGCAAGTGCGCCACAGTCCGACGTATCGGCAAGCATTTCCGCAAAGACGGGATGGGGAAGCAGGAATTTGCGCAGTTCCTCGCCACGTTCGGCAAACAGGCCGATTGCGCAGGCTTCGTCGGGCTCAAGGAAGATCCCTTCCACTTCAAGCTTTGGAAGCAGAAAGCCAATTGAGGGCAGGTAGCGCTTTGGGTCTCCCCCCCCTTCATGTATGCGCGAAATTATTGCCTGTACTGCCTCTTTTGTTTTGCCGACAGCCTCTGGATCGCCAAATGGTTTTTCTTCCCTAATCATTGCCGACGATTCCTCGCTCATGGAATGCCAGACAAGGCGTTCCAGTATGGCGTCGAACTCAAGCAGTTTTAAGGTTTTTTGTGCCAAAACGTCTTTCGGTAAAACGGTGTTTTCAGTCTGCATTGTTATTGCCTGCAAGCTCGTCGAAAATGCGAAGGAAGCTTTCGTAGCGATCCTCGTGAATTACCCCGGCGTGTACCGCCTCCATTATTTTGCAGCCCGGTTCGTGACGGTGGGAACAGGAAAGGCCGTAGGTACATTTCCCTGCAAGGGGGGCGAATTCCCGCATGTGCACGATTAGTTCCTCCTTGCCAATCCCGTCCGGCACAAAGCGGCGCATCCCCGGGGTGTCGATTATCCAAGTTCCCCCTGAACTGCCCGTGGAGAATTCGGGCAGCTCAATCATCGAGGCGAGGCTTGTGGTGTGGTTGCCCCTGTCGTACTTTTCGTTGATGGCCCTGGTTTTGATGTTTAGGCCTGGCACCAAGGCATTGAGAATGCTCGACTTGCCCACCCCGGACTGTCCCGTCAAAACCGAACGTTTCCCTGCAATGCATTGGCGCAGCAGGTTGAGTCCCTTTCCAGTTTTTGCCGATACCTCGATAAGATCATAACCTATGTTCCTAAAATCCTCAAGCCGTTCATTGGCATCCAGTTTGTCGTCGTGGCCGGCCTCATCGTCAAGATCAATTTTGTTGCAGACTATTATCGCAGGAATTTCCGCAATGTCCGCCTGCAGCAAAACACGATCTAGAAAACGGGGGCGGAAAGGCGGCGACTGGCGAGTCGTGATGCAAAGAACTTGATCAACATTTGCCGCAATTAATTGGGTGCAGCCCCCTTTCTGGTTAAAACGGCTAAAAATATTTTTACGCCCTTCCATCGCAAGGATCATTCCCGTTCCTGGCTGTTCCGGGTCGGTTTGTATCTTTACACGGTCTCCTGGGGCAAGTGGGTTGTAGAATCCCTCGGCATTCTTTAGGACTTTCCCCTTTAGCCGGCATTCAAGGGTATTAGTGGTTTCGTCTTGGCGCACGGTAAAAATATTCCTAGAGCCGCAGAGTATCATGCCGCTTGTCATGTTTCCTCCAGCAACGAAAGCTTGCAGTTAAGGCGTTCCGCCCACAGCATCCATGAAGCTTCGGGTGCTTCACGGCCGGTAAGGAACAGGCGGTTTGGGGTACGGGGAGCTTCGTTTTTCCCGTCAGGCTGTCCCGTCAATTCCTTGAATTCTGCCTGAAGCAGGGATTCAACCCGCCGCGAGATTCCGTGAACCGATTCGAACACAGTAATATCAGGCATGGCCTCTTTCTGGAAATCCTCCAGCAAGAAGAGAAAGTGCGTACAACCCAGCACAAGCGCGTCTACTCCGCCTGCACGAAACCGATCGAGATAGCCTTGCACTTTCTGTCGCCTTTCTTCATCCGATGCGGAATCGAACCGGTTTTCGACAAATTGGACAAGTTCCGGGGCGGCAATGCCCAGGATCTCGCACTTGCCGTGCTGGGCGCTAAGTTCCCTTATGTAAGACTCCCTGACTGTAAGTTCCGTGCCCAAAACGCCGACCTTTCTGGTTTTTGATGCCAAGGCCGCAGGCTTTACCGCTGGCACCGTTCCCACGAATGGAATGGAGGGGAAATGTTCCCTTAATCTGTGAAGCGCCGCTATTGTGGCAGAATTACAGGCCAAAACGATTATTCTAGGGTTAAGGTTCTGCACAATCCTCTCCACAAGTACGGCAAGGATTTCACCGAGTTCATTGCGATCCCGCCCGCCGTAAGGAAAATGCAGGCGGTCGGCGAGATACGCAATGCTTTGGTCGGGGTTCCTCTGGTGGAAATGGCGGAAGTAGGGAATCCCGCCAATGCCCGAATCGAGGAAAAGCACGCACCTGTCTTTTTTCTGGTCTTCCATGAAAATCTAACTGAACAAATCGTCGAAAGCGGTTCTGGCCGCCTTTGCCTTCTCCATATCGCTTTTATGCCCCGTAGTTTCGCCCCGATATTTTGGATCCAGGGAAAACCAGTCGCAGAAGTTGGATCGCTCTTTGTCCGCCGCAGATTCGGCATTTGCCTCGGCGCAGTCACCCCTCGCGCCAGGCAGATAGAATCGGCAATTCCGACAGGAACGAAGGTCTTTTCCGCATGAAGAGCATGGAAGCGAACGGCCAAAAGGTTCCTGTTCAAGGACGGGGGAACCACAATACCAGCACATGACTTATAGTAACCGGGTTTGTCCTGTTTGGCAAGGTTTACGAATCCTCGCCTCGTTTTAGGCAAGGTTTACCATGGGATTTTCGCCGCTCGCCTTATCGGTACTGTCTTTTCTCGGGCGCATAACGGCTCCTTTGAACGGAAAGTGTCTCTTTTCAGTGTCACTCGCCATCTTTAGCAGGTTACGCCGCCCGTTTTCGGGTAGGCTGTTTTACGTAATTCCTTATGGCATAAGGAATTAGCGTTATGCCCAGAAGAAGACTTGAACTTCCATACCACTTAAGGCACTAGTACCTGAAGCCCGTGCCGCCCCGTTTCATGGTGTTTCATGCTGTTTCAGAACAGTTTTTTGACCGAATCCCACACGAATTCGGATATGTTTCATAGTGTATCATGCTGTTTCAGGGCGTGTCAACCGCGTTTCGCGGGAAAAGTGCCCCTTTTAGTGCCCCTCGGGGGTATGGCGTGGAAGCGTGGGGGCGCCTCGTCCAGGCTTCGCTCGTCCGTCTGGAGCCCCATCGCGGCCAGCCGCTCCTCGTTCGTCGCGTAGTTTACCGGGCGGAACTCCGCCAGTTGTTCCTCGGTAAGCATTGGGGAATCGGGATCATAGGTATAGCGTCGCTTGGCCGCCGCCTCTATCCTTGCTTTCCTTGCCGCCAGTTCCTCAGGGGTTCGCTCTCTGCCAGCCGTGTATCTCACTATGCCCATAGTATATCCTCCGTTCGAAAGGCTCCGCGGGCCTTGCCGATATGATGCGCGTCGCCTCCCCGCGCCTTCGAACGGGGCTAGGGCTAAACCGAAAAGGGCTGTCTGGTTCATGTGTCGCGTACCTCTGACCAAGGTATAAAACTGTCCGGGTTCTCGCGGTATTCCTTCATGCGCTCTTCCACGCGGGCGCATTCGTCGGGGCTTGCCGGTTCTATGGTGTAGACCGATTCGGCAAGTTCCGACAAAAGCGGTTTTAATGCCGCAAGTTTCCTTTCCGGCAATACCGCGATATAGCTTTGCAACTCTTTTCTTAAAACTGCGGTCGTCATTTCTTCCCCCTGCCCTGCTTGGTTTTTTTCGTGTACGCCTGCCCGCGAGGCTCGATGTGCGTTACGAAAATCGTGTCCGTTTCGAGCCTGTACAAAACCCTGTACTTGCTTGCCTTTAGCCTGAATATGCCGGGGTTTCCCTCGTATGGCCTTATGTCCCCTTCCGGCGGTTCTTTTTCAAGCCCGTCTATGGCGGCCTTCACATGGCTTTTCCAGGGTTCCGGCAAGCGGCTATAGTATTTGCCCGCGTCGCGGTGCAGTTCCACTTTCAATCGGCCATCCTTCCCTTTCCCCCATTATAGCACATATCCGACGGATCGGCGCGGCCTAGTCCCCCGCGCTTTCGAACAGGGTCAGGATTAGGACGGAAATGGCAGTTCTATTCATGCTTCCTCTATCATCTCATAGAATTCGGTCTCGCTGATGATTTGTAAATCCTGTCCGCTTAGGATATATTCCTCGGCCTTTCTTTGTTTGGAACTTTTGCCGCCCTTTATGGCTTTATTGTAATCGTTGTTTCCCAATATCAGAAAATCTGTCTTTTTGTTCACCCCGCTTTGGGGCATCCCGCCTAAATTAGCCACTGTTTGCGCGGCTGCTCCCCTGCTCATTTTTTCCAATTCCCCCGGAAAAACAATGTTCTTCCCGTATAGCGGGTGTTCTTCGTTAAAAGTCTCGACAGTTGAGGAAATTTTAGAAATATTTTTGGGGTATTTTTTCCAAGTGGGTAGTATACTCAAGTCAATATCATTTGACACCACCTTTTCTTTCAAAATGCCATATAGCATATGTGTCGTATGGCAATCGGCCAACCCCCTGTGTGCGCCATTGGTTTTAATGCTGTAGTGGCTTGCCAACCCGCCTAATTTGTGGCTAAGTAACCCAGGCTCTACTTTTCTCGACAACATCAGGGTGTCCACAAAATTGTTATAAAAATATTTCTTAGAGTAAATCCAATAGTTGTCATAAATGAAATTTATGTCAAAGTGTATATTATGCCCCAGCAGCAAAGAATCGCCGATGAAATTAACGTAATCCATTATGGCATCCTCGATTTTCGGGGCGGATTTAACCATTTCGTTTGTTATTCCTGTTAGTCGTGTAATAAAATCGCTAATTTCATTTTCGGGTTTTACCAATGAGGTGAATTCCTCGATAATCTGATTGTCCCTTACCTTTATCGCGGACAATTCTATTATTTCATCATGTACAGGGGAAAGCCCGGTCGTTTCTATGTCTATTACCGTATAATTGTTTTCCAGTACCAGGAGGCTCATTCCTTTTATTCTATCGCCTAAAAACAACAAATCTTGATCCAGGTCGAAATCTTCCGATTCCAACATTTCATCCTCCGGCTCTTCATACATTGTGGGCAACATAGGGTTTTCCTTAACTGCTTTTTTTGGCTCTTGGGCTATACTGCTCGCAAACTTGCTTGGACGGTAAAATTATATGCCGCAGCGAACACACTTCGGAACTAACTTCCTTGCCGGAGGATGCCCACGTTTCCAGGTGCTTGCAATTTCGGCATAGATAATCCGTGCTCTGCTCTCCTATCAGCCGGTCATGTCCTTCACCCGTGAAAATGCTTCTCAAAACACCAGCCAAACTCCAAAATATTGATAACAAGGCCAACAACAATATCATGCATGGCTACCGACTTTGAGAAACATATCGTCCTCCGGCACAGCCTCTTGATCCTTGTCCTAAGCGTCAGGTTCTTCCGCTCTATCGCCTGCGTGTGCTTTTTCCCTACCGTGTGCTGGCTGGGGGCGATGTTCCGCCGGTAACTGCCCCAGTCGTCTGTGTG
>Ga0209755_10002883_pt1 | contig 22538 bp, 7 predicted proteins | sample TergutCo191P1_FD_187301 | JGI IMG/M metagenome (GOLD analysis project Ga0209755, IMG submission 187301) | Cornitermes sp. P1 segment gut microbial communities from Petit-Saut dam, French Guiana - Co191P1 (SPAdes) (version 2) | ecosystem: Host-associated > Arthropoda: Insects > Digestive system >... | reverse complement strand
CGCACTACCTACCAACCGGACTTGACAACCTTCCTGCAGCCACGGCACATACCAACACAAGGCTATAACATCACGCAGTCGTCAGCTCCTGATGATGGGCACATGGTTGCCCGAAACATGTTGAGCAACTATTAGAAAAGAAATAAAGGATACAAAAAGTGACATCTAGTTGGTTTTTCCTATCCACACTGAATTACAATGCACGGTCAACCACACATCAGATCAGTAGTGAATCCTGACCTATGGATAGGGATTCACCACTGGTAAAAATGTATGATATAATGTTGTGAATTCCATCAAGTGTTTTTGAAAAATTTTAGTTTTATGCATTTAAATATTATTAAATAAACAATGTTGTTCACCTCTAGTAATTCACCTTTAACCTACAGTCAGTCACTTGATGAGCTGTACTGGCTTGTGGTCTGGCCCTGGTCTACTACCAAGTGAAGATTATGACATGATGCTGTCCCACTTGCCCTTGTAGTATGACATAATCTTGACTGGGTGGAATCTTTGAAGAACTGGCTGTATTTCAATCATCATATTGATACAAAATTGTTAAGGGCAGATAAATAAGAAAAAATAACAGAAAGTGAAAATATTAACATAATGAAAACAAAATTGTGAAATTTGTACACTAATTGCAGTTAATAAAATATTTGTTTTAAAGCACCTGCTTTCTCTTTAAAGGGATGATTTAATTTCAGCAATATAATATTATACCTGAAAAGTACTGAAACGAAAAAGAATTTTTATTCAAGACTTTGCATGAAATGAAAATGCAAGAAATCTTGGTTATGCCATATCAGCTGTTAAAAACAGAGGGTAACTCTAATCACTCTCTGAGCAAGCCAGCTGTCACAGGAACTTTATCACACAGAAGTCTGCATCTGTCAGGTTCCCCTGCAGATCAACATAACTTATTTCATAGGAATACCTCGAAGTGCTAACCTCCAGCCTCTAAGCAGATCATGCACCATCTGAAAATACTTAACACACAACAGAGCTTGTCTTGAAATATTTGCAACTTCTCTTTGAACACTGCCTTTCCATTCTTGCAATGACAATGGATTGCTCACATAAACTCTGTCTTTCAGTGCCTTTCATAAGTAATAACCCTGATTCGAGTCTGGATATCTAGAAGGACCCAATCAGTGAGTTATTTACTGTTTCAAAAGCATGATTCCTACAATTTTATGCACATTCACCGCACGATGCACTCTAAGTTTTCATGCAAAGAAATTTTATGATCTGCATAGGGAGTTTCAGAACACTGTTGTGTTATTTGGGCTGTTCACATTCCCATTTAATTCAAGCGATATTTCATATGAGGGAAAGACAAATTCCAGAACAAATATCCATTAGAGTGAAACTGCAGAACCAGTTTCTTGCTTTCCAGTCTAGGAGAAAGAGTTGTTGCACTCCTCTAATTTTATATTGGCATAGTTTAAAATGTTGTTTGCCCTGAGTTAAGAATTTTTTCATTCCATTTTGAACAGTAAATTTGGACAAGGATTTCTTGAGGCTTATTCCCATTTGACTGCCAGAATTGTAAACATTTTCCTCAGTTAAAAGAGAACATTTTTGTGTCTTCTTTTTGTCCAAACCGAACTTGTCATTTAAAATTTCCCCATTATTCTGCACACTGTTCTTTTACATGACACTGTTGATGTAGGATACTTTTTACAAAACTTTCTGTAACATTATTTCCATGACTTGTATAGTTAAAAAATATGACAAATTAATACCTTTTTTTTTAACAGAATTTCTAGCATGCACTGCCCACCTGCTGTCTATGAACACATGACTGAGTGCTCATGTTCTAGTGCTGAAAAGGGTTGGCTCACTTAAGCAAAGTAATACTGGTATTTTGCTACACTAAGGGACAAGGATAGAGGTACTATCAGTAGTTATCAACATTTCAAAGGATTGTACTGCATTTGTCTTTGGGGTCAAGCAGTCCAAAAAAAAAAAAAGAGAGAGACCTTCACCCTGAAGATAAAGGCAATACAGTCATTTAAAACACCAGCATCTCTTAACAGTGTATATGACATAACATCCCAGAAGATTTGAATTTTCAACTCAAAGCTTATTTAATCGTTAACTTTTTATTTTGGGAGGAAATGTCACCCCGTTTGTATGTGCACTTCAATAGCATCTACAAGTGTGCAGCTGTCTTTAAGTAACAATGAGAACTTCAACCACAATTCATGCCAGTTTCTTGGAACGTGAAATTGTGTGCCAGACCACACAAGCACTTTTGTTTTTGGGACTATACCCCTGAAAAGTATAATCATAAACTTGATTGCAATCAAAAAACAAACCAATCAACTATGTATTTACAGTTATGAATAAGTTATACAACACAGACTTGTTTGTTACAAAACACTTATATAACTCACAATATGCGTTAAAAAAACAACACTCCATTTCAGATCTTTTTCAATTACACGGTTATTGTTCCAATGACACAAATCAGTCAAATCACTATAACCAAAATAAATAAAATAATATGCAAACATCACAGTGAATTAAGACTCACTTCTTCATAAGTCAGATAGCTTTTCTGAACTTTTCTTCAGCTTCCAAAGTTGAGGTTTAGGTCGTACCTGCAAAAAAAACACAAGGTGATTAACATTTACATCAAGAATGGCAGATCATGGGTCTGTATTTCACTTAAAAGGAATTCATATAGTCAGCTGCGAATCTGTTCACCTCTATGTGGCAAAATGCAAATAAAATAAGATATTAATAACAAATTCAATTATAAACCAGACTCAGCCAAGAAGATGACAGTAGCATGATCCATCCAACCATCAGTACCCGCCATGTTGTCACATCTCAAAACACCACAATCTGAACACTTACTCCCATAAAAACATTTCTGCTTCCTGCTCAGCTTCCTATCTGATGTACAGGGACATGATTTTATCTGATGACCTGCATCACTGCTTCATGCAGACTGTTTTGCATGGTGATAGGTAGTGCAATGCTAGCCACTTTTCCAAATTTTCATGGGTTGGGGTCCACATGTTTCAGTACATTGTACTGCAATTAACACAGGCAGTTTCTGAGTTATGTGAGGGTTCCCTTCCTAAAACTTTTACGTACGTGAAAGTAACATAAGTCAGAATTGACCCCACCCCTACTTATCTATCCCACCTCATTGGTTATGTACACATTTTTACAATGTCAGCGTACACGTTTAAAATGTCATTTCTTTCACTTTTTCTTATGAAATACACAAAGCAAAACACACTTAATAATTATGGTATTAATAATACAGTACTACATATAAATATTATAAATGCAGTACTAAATCAATTTTCCATAGCTCAGAATTATTTTACATACATCTGAGTTTATCTAAGTCGGATATTACATAACCACAAAACTGCCTGTATTAGGTATTTAGTAACATATTTAAAGTGGGTGCTGCAAAAGTTTTCCTTTAGCTCGCAGACATGTACCACATCAAACACACATTGTTCATTGTATGTCAGAGCTGTATACGTTAAGCAAGCTTATCAGAGTGATTCACAACAGGTTTCGGATAACATACATCCCTACCTAATATGACTGGAAAGACTCTCCTCTATAAACCAAAACAAAACTATTAATGGCATTCTTCAGAGTACATGATGCTTCCTTCTTTGCAATAATGCAATGCAAATTAATGAATCTCCCATATCAAATTTCAATAAAATCTGTGGAAGTTGTTCAGACTGCATGGAAAAAGTCCATTTACAGATTCACCAAAACCAGCCTTAGATAATTAAAAGCTCTAATACACAACAAATTGTAGTAAATTCTGCTATAACAAATTTTAAAAAAATCTGTGAAACAGATATGGAACACATTCAAATGCCCATTTATTATGGATCAATATGCCTGAAAATGTTATCAGAATCAGTGAGCTTACTTTTGTTTGTGTATGAAGATGTTGCAAATCCACAATTGGAACTAGAGCTGGTCGCCCATGAGCACACTGAAAAGGTACCTGACACCTTGACAAGTTCTTCAGGAGGACTGCACATTCCTCAGGGTACAAGGGGTCACCAAACTTCACAGCTCCTGGAACACATATTCCATAGCTTTCGATCTACTGTAAAATACATCAGACTGCCATACTGACTTATTAGCTTGCTAGTTACAAACACACAGATCTCATTACATCTCTTCAAGGGTTGACTCAAGGCTAGATTCCTGAATAAATCTTAATAATGGGTCAGTTCAATTCAAGGTATTTCAAATACAAAATCTTTATCACAGAATTCTTAGTGTTTTCAACATTTTACATAATATGCTATGAACTTGCATTCCATGCATATTATATAACACCTACCACAAACTTGTCCACATTGCGATGGGCTAAAACAAGAGATTGTTTTCATCCCCACTATAACATGCCACTAATGGAGAGGTATATAGCTATCAATGTTGATGTGCCTTTAACTTCACACCTTCCTGCCATTAAGAATGACTAAAATAAGTACAAAGGTTTGGAAATGAACAAAATAATCAAGTAATCGATTGATATAAATTTTTTTGGTAAGAAAAAGAAACCTCATGTAAATGTATCAAGAATAACTCTATGAAAACAAAGACACTGCAGTCACAGAGGTGGGCAGTTATTCTCCTGCACACTATGCGCCACCAGCACATATATATCTGAACCTCATTATTGCCAGTGCTTACAGCATGTCCTATATTTCACTTTTGGAACCACCAATAGCTGTTCAGTGCCTTCTGTTCACTTGTTCTGTCATCATACCTTGTGTCTTACACAGTACCTCACATTTCAAGAAATGGGAAGTCACAGGATATCTGGTAAATACAGAAGCCGTTCCACTTCCAAAATTCTGTGTTTAAATAACAACTACCACCCAGACTGGGCTGAGAGAAAAGGTGCACCCTCACAGTGAGTATGACACTTGCCAAAATCTCAATTTATGGCAGTTTATGATCCAATGCATCATGAAGATGTCCAGCAATTCTTAATAAGAAAGTTAGTTAACAGTCAGGGCTTATAGAGTAGACCCACTAAACCCACAGCTTGCAGGCAACATGTTTGTGACACAGTGTCATGTTGCTCACAGACACATATGAAATAAGGACATGTCATTTAACCTTTACACTTGAAAATCCAAAACATAAGGCTCAAGCAATTTTGAGAACTCTTGAGTGGTTTATTTATGGAAACATACATTACATTAATAACTAATTTTGTAAAAATTCACTAAAAATAGTGATACCCTAGCATAGGTTGTGAATTACATATTTTAATAATTTTTTCCTATTTTTATCAGTATATTTTTATTTCACATGATGTATAGACAAACATGGGTAAAATTATGCATATAAATGTATGTATAATTATTCATTCCATGTACTCAATTTCATATTGCCCAGATGCAGCCCAAATCCTGCCAAAATTACCACACTACATAAAAGGTTCAGCAAGCCTGTTGTTGGGTGTACTCATGTTATATAGCACCCTTATAATCAATTATCAAAATTAGAATAATTTCGGTTATGATTCACATTTGGGATTTGGCAAGGAAGGAATTTCTGTTGTGATGAATGCCATTCAATTTTGGGATCATAACTGCAGATGTATGTTTCATCATGCTTTATTTCCTAAGACATTTCACTCATTTTCTCTACATTCCAGCAAGTCAGAAGCAAGAGACAAATGATTTTATTTAGTTCTTGTTTCAGCTGTCATAAGACAAACACTTACTGAAATTCATGAATAAGCAGTGATAGTTCATGGCCTACAGCAGTGGTATTCAAGCTCTATGGAACCCTGGGGCCCTGCAAGCACATTTCCTTTATACCGAAAATGGTAACATAATTATGATAACTTTCAAATGCAGTTTCCATTTTCCTCCCCACTTGTGTGCATATCAGCTTGCATCTAGTTTCATTGTAAATTGTACACAATAAGATTTCGTTTTTGTAAACATGTGTAAATATTTTATTTTTAAAATAAAATTTTGCCTAAAAAGTTCAATTTAATTTTTGCACCTAAAATATACACTTTTCTTCAAGGGGTTTTTGTGAAAATTCAGATGTACTCATGAGGGTTTCACAGATATTAAAAGATACTAAAAGAAATATCATCTACAAACACATAAATCATGCTACTTTTCAACTATCCCTCATGCATTCTACATATTCTGCAAAACTTCTCAGGCTGGGTCACTGACAAAAAAATTAGTGCCACTTTCATACACCCAATTATTTAGTCTCATCATCTCAACTGGGACTACTTACAATTTGCATGTCCATGTCTTTGTGTAACATAAACATAAATCACCTACCTCTGCAAGCCTCAGAGCTGATGACCGATTGGAGAATAGCTGGCAATCGAATTCCAACACCTCTCACAGTCAGAATGGAATCAACTTGTTCTCTAATCATACTCTCAAGAAAACCGTTAAGCACTGACACTCCGCGACCGTGCATCTACAATATAAGTATCAATTAAAGCCTGTCAAAACAGTTTACAGATTTCTTAAAGTGCTTGAAGAAAGACGCACAGCATACAAATTTGGTTCTACAGCAACCATGGTAACGTCCTAAACTGTTGAGAGTAATACATGTGTAAAATAAATTATTAGAGCTTGTAAAACTATCAAAACATGCTACTCTAAGATTGACTTTATATTTATTATAACAAGAAATGCACACAACATTTTTGTTGGAAAAATTTTAAGGGAGGTATTACTTCAAAGAAAAATACTCAAATGAATTTGAAAGGTTTAAAATGCAGTCTTGTCACTCAGGACTGGATCCACTGAGAAGATCTTCTAAATGTTGTAACTAACCTGTCAGGCCTACAAATAGGAAATTTCTTAACCACTTGATCAACTTTTAACTTCTCAAGAAGAACCCCATATCACAGAGTTAGTAAACTTGCTCACTAGGAATTTAACAGGAAACTTATACACAAAGCAAACAGATAAATAACATACACTAAATTCTGAAAGGAACAAGCATTAAGCATTTTGAAAACAGCCGTCCGCTGACATAATTATATGTCAAAATGTTAGGTACTTTGTATGTGTGTATGTATTACATATGAATTTATTTTGGTGTAACATCTTTATAAAGTAATGGACAAGTATACAGAAACACACACCAATTCTTATTTGCTACACTACAGCTAAAAATGATTAGAACCAACCTCCCTTTGTTCTCGTGCCAGCAAACAATTTGGAACATTTGTAATTTGTATATTAGTATCATCCACTACTTCAAATTTAAGACCAAGTTTTTCAAAATCCTGATGGAAAGATGAGAGAATTCTAACTTCTTTGGTGCTCAGTTTTAAGTTAATACAAGGATTCACCTCTGCCGTCCTGAATTCTGAATTGCTGCCTTCAACAAGATAATCTGCAAGACAGGATACTATATAAGAACTTAAATAATAAGGATAAGAATGTAATAAGATCATCTACTGTCTATACAAACATTTGAAGAAATATACAAAAATTACCATACTACAATAAAAGAAGATGGTTAATACAAATGATATAATTCAGCAAAGAATGTAATCTGCTTATATAGACATAACCTCTTTATTCTGTACTATCAAAACAGCATGCAATCACAACTTACCTTCTGCTAGACAATAAAATTACATCACAGAATACAGAACATTGGTAAGGATATAAAAAATGATGTTATACATAAAATTTGTAATGGAGTTCTTTGTGGTTTAGCATACTTCCTTGTGGCCCTTTTACACAATAGGGTTAATGATTTATTATACACATGAAAGCTCCATGTATGGCCTCAGGTATATATCACTATGGGTCAACAAAGCAAAACTGGAATTACCTGATAAGTTCTAATGAAAGCCTCCAATACAAAATTTTAAATAATATATGCTGATACTAGGTAGAAAGACTATAGGCTTGAAAACTTTGTGCAACGATCTCCAATATAAAATTTATCAAAATCAATCGGATAGTTCTCAAGTTATGAGATGATGGTGTTAGAAAATCTCCCCCCCCCCCCCCTTGTTTTTTAAGGTAATTTATCCCCTGTTGTGCTGTTAATCAAATGTATATATTTCCCAGGAAACAGTTATACACAACACTTATATGGTATTGTGTAAGACTGTTTACTGGGAAATGTATATATTTAAGAAAATTCCTATTTTTTAATTAATCTGAAATCCACAAGACTTATGGGACACATACAGTGCACTTACAGTATTTCATTCTTCTCTGCAACTTCAGTATAAATATTTTTCACTCTGACCAATATGAAGCGACACTTGAGACAAAAGCATAAACACATCAAGGTCTTCATATAAAGTGCTCATCACTTTGTCCAATTTTAACCACAAACTGGAATTGCCTGATAACTTTGAGTGAAGGTCTCCCATAGGTCTACTGAATTTTAAAAGCCTTAAAGGTGTGGGTTCTATATTAAAGACAGATGGGCAGACATAAACATGTAAGGCATCCTTTTCACTTTATACAAAAAATGCTTAAAAACTTTCTGAACTTACATAACACCCATCATGTGCCACAACTCACACACAAACATACACCAGAGGTGCAGGGTAACTTGAAGTATGCAAGTTACTCAGTTGACAACTGAATGTCAGAAGAGGCTGTGATATGTGACTCCATTGCATTGGAATCAGTTGATTTTGCTCATATTTGCACGCAGTAGGGAACAGTCATCTGTGAACTGATTTATATTGCCGCAGGTAGAAATGCAATGAAATTTACTGATGAATTACAATTCAGCACAGTAGCAACTACATGTATATGAGCCTGAGGAAAGTTTATGGATAGATGGAAAAATGCAAAAGAACATGGATGGCTATTATAGATGAGCATTTTGGACAGCCATTTGTTGCAACACTTAATGAAGTTAATAATAATATCACTTAGCAAATCTAAGATATATGAAAAATCAGAACTGATAAAAATGAATCTGAAATAAGTATGAGTTATAGAAAGTGAACCACATGCACTGAAAGCATGGCATTTATGTAGAAAAATAAGAAATGACTAACTAAAGTCTGATTATTTTCCAAACTTAGGACACAATTGCCTTTTAATTGTTTACTTACTTTCACATATGTGTATAAATGAAAGATACAATCTAAATTTACCAACCTTTCATCAGGCATTCAAGTCTAATGCGTTCATGGACTGCATGTTGATCAAACAAGACAATCACATTTTGATTCTTTCCACACCTTGGACCAACTACTGTCACAATGAATTTGTTATCCAACTGCCCCAAAACCTGAAGACAAGAATCACCATTCAAGCTTCATAATACATAAGTCACTGTACAATAAAATGGTATGCAATATAAATGCGCAGACACCATGAAGATCTAAAACGTTTCTTTGAAACACTCTGCACTGCATACATTTCGTAAAATACTCATACAAGGAAACATAATTTGCCTATTCAGTGTCAACACTTGTGCCAGCTGGTATGAGTACAGTAATAGGTTTTATGACAACATGTAGCCTGGTTTCTTCACAATTGATTATCTATGCAACAACAGATATCCCTCTAATAAACAAACACCAAGGTCAATTGGATGTGCAAAATAATAAGGAATGTGTTCCAAAAATATGTGTACTACAATCAGGAGTACATTTTCCGCTCTTTATGTCCAGACTACATATTCAGTAGATAATATCAGCATGATGGACAAACACCTGCACATCACCTGTATAAAGTACGTCTCTGAGTTGCAAAGGTAATACATTCCTGAAAACCATTCGGTATCTCAATATTTGTTTTTCCACAGATCTAATGTTGCAAATGATTACGTTTTTCCACAGTCTAGTCACAAACAAAACACAGTAACTTTGAGGCAATTATGTGGTAATTAGAGTAAAAAAAACTCAAATGGCAAACAATGCAAAGAACACTACAATATAAATGACTGATACTCATACTTGCACTCTACTTCTTCTTACAGCAGCTTGGAAAAAAATTTTAAGCAAATATTGCCAAAGAAATAGAAACTTCAACACATCATCTAAATTTCCATTTTTACCTTACATGTCTTACTTGTTGTTCAGTTTGACTTAGGTTAAAACTCATCTTTTCCATGTGCAAAGTTTATTAATGATCAACAAATGCATTTTAATTACACTGATGTACTTTTATTGTCATATCGTCTACAACACGTTTTGGCCAGTAATTCACCCACCTTCAGGGTGATTTCTTTGATACAAGAATACAACTGTAATTAAATGCATCACCATCACTCCACATAGCCAAAAGCCATATAATTTCTGGTTAAAATTTACTGTTGAATAATAAAATCAAATCTGGTTGATTATAAAATATCTGAAGTCAAGATTATTTTGAGAGTGTGGAGTGATACATACAGCAGATATATGTGGTGAGTTACAACCCAGAGTGTTTGGTGGTGTGTTGTCTGGATTATAACTCACCACACATATCTGCTGTATACATCACTCCACACACTCGAAATAATCTTAACTTCAGACATTTTATAATCAACCAGATTTTATTTCATTCAACAGTAAGTTTTAACCACAAACTATATGGCTGTTAGCACTGTGGAGTGATTCTGACACATTTAAATACAACTGTATTCTTGTACCAAAGAAATCACCCTGAAGATGGGTGGTTACTGGCCAAAACATGGTGCAGAAATGACAATAAAAGTACATCAATAAAGTTAAAGTGCATTTGTTGGTCATTAATAAACATTATACATCCAATTAATGCAAGGAATATGGAACACAAAAACTCGTCTTTTCCATTTCACTTTATTAAACCAACTTTTGTTGAAAAAGCTAAGTTATATCTTTTTAGCACTTGGATTAGTGGATGCAAGAGATTTATTCAGCATCACTCTTTCTTTAACTATACTAATGCTAAAATAGACATAAAAAGTAATTAATCACACCACAAACAGTGACATGCTGAACACAAGAGCACCTTCAGTCCCTTAGTAGCAGAAGAAACAAACCAGTAGCAATCATTTTGATGGTCATACATCTGATAACACTCATAACTCTAAAAAAGTTCATTACATGGACATATGTAATACAGAAAGTGGCTGTTTTACATGACAGTAAATTCCATGAACTGATATAAGCAAGGGACATATCTGCTGGACAAATCTGTGCACCATTTTTTTTTAAATTTAAGAAATTAGGAGAAAGAATAGATGTTATACAAGTAATTCAGTACAACTAACCCCACAGCCAATAATACAATGGCCACATTCCAAAACATTTTTGGTGACTGTATAATTAATCGTCATTTGTGGCCTGATCATTCACCCAGTTTTATGCCAAGTGACTATTATTTGTGCACAAGTTGGAAGGCAAAGGCGCAGTCCACACACAACAGGAGAGGAAAAATTTAAAGAAATAATGAAGAAAGCAGCTATTTCCAGAAAGTAACTTCAAACAAATTTTAATAATTTATTCACCAGGTGTCAAGCAAGGCTGAGAATTAAAAGTAATTTCCAACATCAGCTTTAAAATAAGGTAAGTTATATTACACAGTGCAGGTTGCCAATGTTACTTCTGTTATCTTTCAAAATTATATCCACCATGAAGCCAAATATGAAAGTGTAAAAATAAAAAAAGATCCAATTTTCATACTGTTATAAACAGCTGATTAACACTGACCAGTCACAAGTGTGCCATAACAAACAACAAACAGCTAACCTTCAAGTCAGAGAATATGTCCTTGCTAAAGGTATATGGGTAGATAACATTGTATACTTTCACTATACTCTTGGGTAACTCCTCTGTACAAGCACTGGACACCTCCTTCTCACAGAATTGCATTCGATTATCTGATTCTGATAGCAGCTTCTTCACCAGGTCTCTGCAATCTTCACGAAGTACATATCCTTAAAATATTTCAAAATATGCACATCACTTTGTATAAAAGAATAAAAATTATGTTAATATTGTACTACCATCTGACACAAAAATAAATGAATTAAATTCTATAATGTATTATACAGTATATCCCATAATCATTCATTCGGACAGAAAACTTCATTGTAGACAAACCACTAGTGCAAGAGGGAAGAGGAGGAAAGACAGAGATAAGGGTTGGGAAAAATCCAGACACATGGTGCTCTGTAGTGCATCAGGCAGCAGTAAACAGACAAACATGCTAACAGCGATTTAACAAGAAGGCAAAGTGCATGATGAACATGAAACTTAAAAATGCCATGTGTGCACAATGTGAATTCAAGAGGCTGTTCAACATAAGATGTGCAGCATTGCACTGACATGTGCTGCATGGTACTGCAGTATGTTTACAATTCAACACATATCCTGTGTCTTCACACTGCCAGTGCCATTGATGCAGCTCTTCATGTGTTTAATAGCCACTTGAAATCATGGTGCATGTGCACACAACACTCTTATGTTCAACAAACAAAATCATGTGCTTGGCTTTCTGTTGAATTATCACCCCATGGCCGTATATGCCAGAGCTGACAAACCTGTGGGATGCAATAAGATTCTGTTCATACCCGACATTCACTGCTGGCCCAAGTGGTTATGTATTGTGTGTGTGTGTGTGTGTGTGTGTGTGTGCACATGTACATGTATATACGTGGTTCAAAGAATCTTCCCATATCATGAAGAATTATATCTGAAAGGATAAACATTGTAAATGATTATCATAATTATTCAATGATGCTGTGACTCTAAATAGTTCATTTATTAAGACCCGCAGCAGTCTGAAAAATTGGAAAAAGATTCATCAACAGATTGACAACCTCACAGTAGTCAGGCTGTGCACAAATTTGGACAAAACGTTTTACAGGACCCTTTAATGACCTGGTGACAGCAAGAGTCCAAACAAGGAGCAGAAAAGCAGAATTTTATTCAGGCCAGCCCCCTTCGCAGAACAACAAACACTGCAAAAATCTAGCAATAAAAATCACTGTTTGGGTAACGACAGAACTGAATGGTTAACATAAAATTGTTTTGCTCATACTTTTTCTTCCGTGTGTGAGTGAACACTGAATAGTTTGTTCTTGACAAGCAGAAGAACATGGAAAGCACTATCACACAGAATATTTTGATGTAACAACATATATATAAAACAATAATTAAAGTATGTGATAATTAATAATGATAACAAAAGACTCCAAGGCTCCAATTTGCTGCTCAAAATTCACATCAGCATGCAAAAGAATTTCTCCATAATTTATCCCCAATTCGGGCACACACTTGCAAAAATGTTCACCAGCAATGGTCTACACGTTTAAACTAACAGCATTCAACAAAACCCAAGTTCCTATCCATGTTCTGCATTTTCCAAACCCTTGCTCTCTGGTGGCTTGTCCAAAATAAATTTTCATTTTGGAAAAGCAATTATGGAACACTCTGTAGCATATTTTCCCCAACATGTTTTGGCAAATAAATTTTCCTTCTTCAAAAACTATCAGAAGTTTTCAAAACTGTCACATGTTCACAAGAATGCTAATAATGTGAATGTTAAAATGTTAATTTGAAATAATTTTTATTGACTACATTATCTTAAAATCCATCACATTAAATTTCCTTATATAAGTTAATTCTATTCATATTTATTCAGTTGTCTCATCTGTGGCCTCACAGTGCAGCATGTAATCAGAATACAGTTCTTTGTCAGTAAACGCAAGTATAACACATATAGCTGATTTCTTTAAACTGTTTACAGTCAAACAGTTCTGATTCAGTAGCAATACATGCAAATAATGAAGTGGCAAATAGAAAGTTCAGTCATCTAAACAATGCAGTCACACTGAGTAAAAAGGGAAGCTTTCTAATAAATTATATACAAATGCAGATGTCATTTTCAATACAGAAATTGTGACAAACCATGCACATAATATAAATAATCTTACCTTTTCCCTTCTTTTCTTGCACATCTTTCCACTTGACGACTGCCAATTCATCCACTAAGCTATAACTGTCTGTAATAACATTATGCAATGCCTGGTGTGAGGCAGGAGTCAAAGTATTTTCTTCTGAATCCTTGTAAGACTTTTTCACTGTATTTTTCAAAACAGGTGACATCCCTTTGGGTAAGAATGCAAATCTTTTACTCATTGAATATAAATTCTGGGTCTTCACCTGGTTAGGTATGGTGTAGGATGTTAATCCAGTTTCTACATGAACAAAGAATACTTTACCTTTAGGATCCAATTTTTGTTCCCAATCTTTTGGACATTTTAAAGAAATGTCTTTTGAATTACAGCTTATTTTGTCTGTTTCTTTTTGTATACCCATTTCAGCAGTCTTGTTCCCAAGGGTGTCAGCAGCTACATCATCTTGTCCAACAGTGAAAGCACAATTTTCTTTCTTATTTGTTTCAGATTCTGCTATCTCATTCATAACATTGTCCAAAACTTCATTTAGATCTTGAGTGGAAATTGAATTAGACATGCACACTTCAGGCGCTGTTATGTTATTATTACATGGTTTACACTTATGAACGGAAACATTTTCATTTGGTTGCCCTGTACAGCTTCTTTTCCCATGTGTATCCAGAAAATCGCTATCACTTCTTCGTTTTCTGTCCAACACATCTGACTGCTTTTCGCTTAATATCCATCCATTTGTTACTGTACGTGCCCCAGAATGAAGCAACTCATTTAAATTTTGCTTCTTGCCAGCGTCAAGATTCTTAGAGAGAACACTAAACTTGCCATCATTTTCTGTAGCATTTGTATGTGTTATCTGTTCAGAAATAATGAATTCAGTATGCAATATATCATTTCCATGTTCTCTGTCATTACTTTTCACATTATTTGATAATCTACTTGCATCATTATCATTACCCTGTGATGATTTACAAAATGAAAGTGTTTCATATTGCTGCACACAAGCGCTACTTTCTGAATTAAAAATGCCATCCTGTGTTAAAGTGTGGGTACTTCCATCATCAACAAAGTTATCAGCAGCCAACACTCCATTGTTTAGGTTGTTCCTGGATTCCAACCTGTCATCTACAGATGAATGGTTTGATCCATTAGGCACCTTTCCAGAATTAGAAAAAGTGTTTCTTATTACAACTGTATTATTTTCCTTCGCTAAGCTAGAAGTGTCAGAAGCACCAGAGACTTTCTTATTCTTTGATTTTGTTTCTTGAATGGATAATGAAAGTTCCGAATCACAAGCCAGTCTTCCTACTCCACACCCCTCCTCGCTGGTTAGAACACGTGTACTTCCACCATCATTGCAGTTAAGAACTGCTGACATTCCACATTGCCGGGAACTGCTTTGGGACAACCCTATAAAGCAGACCAACTGTCCTTGCCCACATGTGTTCTCCATTAATGAAAGTTGTGAAGCTTCACCTTCAATGCATTTATTAGAAACTGACATTCCACACTTTATGGTGTCACTTTGTAAAGACTGTTTGGAAAATAATGATCCACTTTCAAAACATTTGTCTCCAAAATTATTTTTCATAGTATCATCCAGTTTACCTGTTCTGTTATTTACCAATGAATTACAACTCTCTGAAACTTCTTGTATTACTGTAACTTTTGGTGATACTATATTACATTCATCACCAAAATTAACATTTTCCACCTCTGAAATATGACTTTCATTTCCTACTGTTCTTTCACAATTCTCCTTACTAGGAAAATCAGAAATGCAAATGAGTCTTAAAGTATCAATAACATCTAATAATGCAGTAGTAGGCAATTCTGTACACACATTCTTAATACTTTTTTCCCTACAAACACGAGTTTCTGGTACACCCACTGTTCTGGTTTCTACTTCACTGGAATCCTGCCCAAAAGGAATACAAATGCTTCCAGTTTCAGCAATCATTTTCCCTTCCTCACTTTCACGTGAGAATGATTTTGAACAATGGTCCTGATTTTCAGTTGTGCTCCCATTGGAAGAAACTGTTAACCTGTTCTGTACGCATGGAAGGTATCCTGGATCTATACTGCCAGTTACAGCATGGTCATGCAAGGAAATATCAGAATCCGAATCACTGACTATCATTTTACTGTTAGCAGTCTGGCTGAAATGTGACAGCAAGTAACAGCAACTACCAGAACTTGGAACAATGGTATTGCTACTGTCATCTAATGTATGAGGCACTCCTCCTTCTACAGACATTAGTGGGCTTTTATCAACCAGTCTGCTCCTGCTTCCTTGCCTATCTGATGATAAGCATCCAGCACTCTTTTCCTGCTCCTGAAATGACATACATGCTCCGTCATTATGCTGCTGCTTTGATAATTCATTCCTGTTCCAACTTTTATTAATTGAATAACAAATTTTTTGCTTCAAACATTTTTCAAAATGACTGTTATTAACATCTTTTTCATGTGTGTATGAATATTCTGCTTTACTCGGCAGCTTGGAGAATCTCCCTTTTTCAGTCCAAATATTGTTGAAGGACAACATATTAAGACGTCTCTTTTTTGGGGGGCATGGCACTGTGTCATTACTAGATTCAACATCTGCTTCACTGCCTGAAGTGAGAATCATATTGTTCCCAAGCTGATGTTTAAACACAGCAGTGTTTGATGATAACACTACTTGAGAAAACCTCTTTGCATAGTTACCCATACAACGATTTCTTACAAATTCTGCACGTTGCATATCCTTCATTAATTTGTCACCACACAGCATATCTGAATTGCTGCTGAAAGTCTTTAATATATTCCTGCAGCCTGACTGATGCCTCATTTCTATCTTGGGAGAAAATCTAAATGCAACAGCTCCAAAATCTGGTCTGACACATTCCTCTGCAACATTCACACTATGTAACACACAGGGGGAACTCTCAGGGCTAGTGAACAGTTGCACTGTTTTGCCCTCATAGTTACTGTTAAAAACCCTCTTATCAGCACAATTAAACCTTAGAGACTTTCTGTAGGCTGGTACATTATGTAAGTTCTCATAACTGCTAGAAGTCTTAGTAATTTCATGTTCATCCTGAAAATTTGTTAGACAAATGGACATACTACTCTGTGCAGTGCACTTACCCTCTTTGGCTTCTTCTCTTTCAAGGGTATGTAGAAAGTCATAACTTGTACAGTAGTTTCTTGAAAAACTGCCATTTTTTCTGTAAGTCTTTGCATAACATGTGCACGCATTAATTTCAGGGTGCATAAGTTTTACCTGGTTATGAACTTTATTACTATTCTGGATTAATGAAAACATGCTTCTTCTATCAGTATATTTATCTCTTTTACGTGTAGAACGTATTTTTTGTATATTGTGCATGTATTCCTTGACATTTTTAACATCAGTAGTACTTGCAAGATGAAGCAATTTAAAGCCATTTCTCGCATTATCGTGAGCCACATCTGAAGCCTTCAAACAACTCCTCATAGGCACATTAGATTTAGTGGCAGCAAGCCTTGTTTCTCTTTGGTTCTGTCCACAAATATGGGCATCATTAGGGAGCTGAAACTGGACACACTCTTCTACTTGTATGACTTCTCTATGAGGTGTGTTAAAATCTTTACACAAAGCCCTTTTGTAACTAGAGGAAGAACCTGCATTACTTACACCTTTTGCCATTAATAACTCATCTGGAAAATTAGTAGTGTATTGAGAAAAGGTTCTTTCAAAGTCAAAAATATCAGCTTCTTTGTTTCGAGTATTTTCAAACACTGTGATAGGTTTGGTAACATTCACATCACTCAGTGATTTGGAAACATTATGCAGCAAAGACTGCTGTAATGAATGATCTCTATATGATGCACAATTAGTCTGTTCTCGAGTGTAACATTTTTTACACTCATTACTCATATCTGTTTGCTTTTCAATTCTTTCCCCTAGCAAACATTTAACATTTGTTTGTGCTGTATGAAAGGAACTACTACCATCACCATTATGTGCATGTATACCTTGCTGAGTTGTTTCACAGTCACCAACTGGAACATCCTTAAGAATAGTAGTAACATTATATTTGTCACATTTATTTGTAAGGTTTACACCTTTTTTCAACAATCCTGACATTATGAGAAACCGGTTTAAAGCACGCCATTCAAAATTCTTGAAAGGCATAGGTATTTCAACATTGGATACACAGTGAAAAGTTTCTCTGAACTTTGTAATTGGTGGAATATCAACTTGTTTTGAATCCGGGTGTATTCTCTTACTGAGATAATTTCTAAATCTCTCAATTGGATAGAGATCTGAATTTGTTTTTGTAAACATGCACTGTATTGATGCTTCACTATCTGATCCAGTTACAGGAATGTCAGAAACATGACCTATTAAACGATTTAAATTTCTTCTTCCCACATCTGTTACATTCTCCTTCAGGACCCCAGTTATTTGTTTGCTGTTTAGTCGAGGAGCACGGTAAGTTTCCAAACTAGGATATGGATTCTCTGAGTCACATTCACACAATGTAGGCTCAGAAGTGACATTAGTCAGTACATCCTGCTTGCTTCTATGAACACCAGAGTCCAAAATAATTGTAATTTCAGACTCTACATCAGTCTCTTCAAAGGTCACAGCTGCACTACGAAGACATAAATCATCTCTGCAACGTGTACCTTCATTCTTAGCTCTTCTCTTAGCAGGTACACCAAACACTGCTCGAGAAACATCTAGCATTTTCTTGGACACATTTTCAGAAAGACCATGCATGTTTGAGTTTTTCTCCTGATCTAACATATCAGATGGATCAGGATTTTGGACCCGTAACTGTGCAACAGCACATTCCTCCTCCATCTGCTCCAGTTCCTCAAGAACTGACAGCATATTACTATCACTGTTCTCTTCTTGTAGAGAATGACTACAGCTCTGTTCACTTACTGCCATATGAAATTCCTTTTCTAAGAACGTGCGTATTGCTAATTCCATGCACTGGAGCACATTATCCCAGTTACAGAATTCAATAAGAGTCTTCTTCGGATCAAAACATACATCATATACATGATACGGACATTCAACATTCAATAAGTACACTGCATACTTGTCTCGCTTCCGAGGAGGAGAGAACGCAAGCCACCGTCCAGTGGATATTTCCTTTGAAATGGGAATATCACGTGATGTTGTATTTGTTTTCAAAAGAAAACTGTTTCCCAGCATAGAGTTTGCAAGTTTGTGAAGCTTGGATTTAAGAATCAGCCTTTTATTCACATACATGAACTGCAAATTTTTTTGATGGTGGGTCTCTCTGCTAATGTAACCGCTTATTTTAAACTGGCCTAGCATTGAACTCACAGCAACAAGAGCCTGAGCGATAGTCTCACCATAAAGATAAGAAAAAGCACTAATAATGTTCACACATTTTCGAGTGTGCAAAACTAACTTTCCCTCTGAATCATTCCGCAGACTGAATGAAATCTAGAAAACAAAATAATATATTCTTTAATAAAATGCATCATATATGAACTCCACACAAATTGCACAAAACAAGAGAGGTAACAGTAACTGTAGTGTTCTGCCAACACAGTTTTAGTGTTTGCCAAATTCAAAAGTAAATTCAGTATCTCAAGGTACTCAGTGGCATTAAAATATGAGTGATGTCTGACAGAAAATTATGACATCTTCAGACAACAATTAACCATTTGCTTCTACCCAGAGCTATTAAGTGAAAATTTACAAATGCAAACATTTTTCATATAAGATCTTCTGATGCAGAGTACAATATTTATCCTCTGATTTTAGGAACACTTGGATAGGTAACAACTTCTTTTCCATGACACTACATTGAGCAAGGTCACACAAACCACAAAACTTCACACTTGGATTCCATTACTCTGGTGGTTCATGTGATTCTCCTTAGTCTCACCAGCCCAATTTACGGTTATTAATTGAAAGAGATCACAATCTCTTCCAAATACCTTTCAAGTTCTTTGAACATAATCAGCACCATGTATTAACAAATAACTGCTCAGCTGATCAAGTGTCATTAAATAAACTATGTATAACACACACAAGATCAGGATTCATATGACAGAAAGGATCTAAAGGTGTAAATATATGCCCATGTCACAAAATAGACAACATGTAATAATAACTGTTTTCCTTCACTCACAAGAAATATTTTGAATGTGAATATGGTAATATTATGTCAACAGTGTAGCTGATATATGAATCTTTGTGATTCTCCTAGAACCAAGATGAACACTCTTTACTTCAGTCCATCAATCTATAGTCATACTGCAATGGCATATACACACCATACCATTTATTAAATTAATCACATGAACTTAAAAAAAAATGTGAATGAAATTGCTTAATTATCCTTAAAAGCCCTTTCTTTGTTTAAATGCAAAGTGACTTGCATTATTTTCAAGTAAGTGCAGTGATAAATGCCACAGTAAATTAAAAGGCAATGGTACTCAGTCTGCAACCCACATGACAAAGTACAAAAACTGTTCAAGTTTTAGGTTTTTGCAGCAGTGCAACTCAAGATTCTAGTCTTGTGGGATGTAATGTTACATCAATGGGTAAGTGGTTCCCAAGATGTGAAGGAACATGTCACATTCATGTTCAATATCCACAAACCAATGACAGATGCAGGCGACACATTCCTGCAAAATGTCAGGAACCACTTAGCCAGCAACATGGCATCACATCCTATATCACAATCCTAAAAATTGTTATTGATTGCATTTAATAAACATGCTAATAAAATGTAAATAATTCTTTACATAAGATCCAAAATACAACAGCAGTTTTTACTCCAAATTAGAGATTATGACACCTAATTTCATTGTTCGCACTTACATGATATATCTCAAGCTTCTGTACAATACAATCAAAACACACTATGTGTGAAATTTAGAAATAAGTTTTAAGGGAGTTTTTGTCACAATGTTGGCAATTGCTAAGAATGCATATCATTGGTTACAGATGAGTGAAGGGATATGGAGCACAGATGGAATAACAGGAAAGGAAAACCAAAGCATTAACAGAAAATCCTGTCTCATTGCCACTCTGTCCACCATAAATCCCACATCGACTGGCCTGAAGCCAACCCAGGCCTCCATAGTGAGAAGCCAGCAACTAACTACATGAACCACGGTATGGCCCAAAAGTGAAGTCCTCCCTGCACACACCATGCAGTCATATGGGTGGAGTGGAGGTGTAGCTCCATGCATTCTGAACCTCTGCACTAGATGGAGGTAACTGTCCAGCTTCATCACACTGGTCACTTCAACCCAAAAAAAAGAAATACCAGTACCTATCAAATGGGAGGCTGGGTGGGCTCCAGGGTTAGTCTAGATGCTTTGAAGAAGAAAATCTCTGGCCATAGCTCAGTAACCATACTGACTCCTTAAACTAACATTACACATTCCCCCCCACCAAAAAAAAAGTTTCAACAGTTCAGGATAATTGTAATAAAACTATACACACTTTTTAAATTTAGGGACTTACATTCTCCCACTGCTTACCTGTGGGTGCATAAGAGCAATACATTCCATATGTGACTTTATTTCTTCCAAATCTATAGCACCTTGAATTCTTTGTTTTCTGACTGGCATGTTATACATGAAATCATGGACTGTAATAGTTGTTCCTTGTCCAGGACGCATGGTGTTTGAAACTCCTGCTTTATGTGATTTACCATGAGTAAACACCTTACAGTATGTGATGTCACTGCCTTTAGGTCTTGACTCCAAAGTAAGCAGTCCTGAAACCTCCCGCAAACTTGCTAATGCCTCTCCACGAAAACCAAACTGATCTAGATGATTATGCAGATCCTCCAGGGAGTGACATTTACTAGTCATATACCTTAATTAAAAATAAAAAATTACCCTAAGTATGTAAAACATTCCATTTTCAACAAAAATCCAAAATCAGCATGATAGCAAGGTCAGACTATACAAATGCTATGAAAAAAACAATGAAATGAAGGATATAGTGGAAAGGAGATATGTTATGTGTGGATGACAATTTCACAGACAAAATACGTATTTTTAAAAATGTTAATACAGTAAATAAACAGCCAATGGGCAGACCAAACTACAAACACTTAAGTATACACATACATTAGATAAGGAAACAAGAAGAGCAACAGTAAGTATCACAAGCCCTGTTTAGTTACATTATACAAATAAACCACAAACCCAGGGTGGTGCACAAGTGATTTTTTCACCACTGTATATCAGAATACAGTTTTTAGTAACATATTAATGGATATACAACAGATGATTTCAATTAATTTTAAAGACACATGTACAACAGCAGCAAAAAGCAACATAAAAACAAAAGGTACACATATAATATGATAAATAAGATAATTAAATTTTAATATTAACATTATTAATACTGGCATGGAATTCAATATAAATAAGGTGTGACAAAACTGATGATGGTTCTACAGAACTTTACCACTTACTTACTTACTCCATGGTGCAGAGTCCTTCCTGACAAGCTAACTGGTTTGCAGCTAGTCAAGAAATTCCCCACATTTCACGGAACCAGAAGGTTCATTACCACACTCACAAGCGTCCGCCACCTGTCTCTATCCTGGGCCAGCCCAATCCAGTCCGTATACCCACCTCCCACCTCCTGCAGGTCCGTCCTAATATTATCCATCCAT
>Ga0209755_10002882_pt1 | contig 22540 bp, 10 predicted proteins | sample TergutCo191P1_FD_187301 | JGI IMG/M metagenome (GOLD analysis project Ga0209755, IMG submission 187301) | Cornitermes sp. P1 segment gut microbial communities from Petit-Saut dam, French Guiana - Co191P1 (SPAdes) (version 2) | ecosystem: Host-associated > Arthropoda: Insects > Digestive system... | reverse complement strand
ATTTCATGGCTCATGTGCGAAAGGAACACGCTCTTTGAACGGTTGCTCTGCTCCGCCTGTTCTTTCGCGTAAACCAGTTCGCCCGCCATTTCGTTGCGTATAACAGCGTTGATAAGCATGCGGCTTGCCGAGCGCAGAATTAAAACTTCATCGTCTTTAAAAATGCGTTCCGCTTTGCAATGATCGAAGCCGACAAAGCCCCAGAAATTATCCTGCAGGAAAACCGGCGCTACAAAAATTGATCGAATGTTCCTGGACGACAGAGCCGCCTGCTCGGAAGGAGACATGTCGCGCACAAGGGTATTAATGCAGCTGCCCTGTGTCAGCTGTTCATTCCATGAGGGATGATCTTCTAACAGAATATCAGGCGACAGGATGCCTTCAGACGCCTGCGATTTAAAGACGCCATTTTCCAATTGATAAACAAGCGAGAAACGCTTTTTTTCATCAATGCTTGAATTCCTCCATATACATATTCTGTCAACTCCCGATACTCCGGCGATAATACCCATTGACTGTTTCAGCGTATCATCAAAGTGGCCGATATCCGGTTCAAGTAAAGAAGATGATACGCTGTTCACGGTTTTTAAAAGCACATTCTGCCGGTCGATTTCGTTAGTCATTTTTGTGTGTTCGCGCATATCGCGGATCGAGGCCACAATAATTTTACCGCTGCCGTAAGAAACACATTCAAGCGTGACAATCGACGGAATCGGAGTCCCATCAAGCATCTGATGCGTCCAGTTAAAAACGCATTTACCTTCCCTAACCGCCTGAATCCCGTTGCTGATGCGCATATCAAATGATCTTTGCCCGTTAGGCTGAAACTTAGGCGAAAGACCGTTTTCAAAGTATTTAATAAAATCCTGCTTGTTTTCCAGTTCAAAAAGACGAAGCGTCTCTGTGTTGCAGTCGTAGACAACACCGCTTTCGTTCCCGATAAAACAGGCGATTGGCAGAGTGTCAAGCATGACTCTTGTCCGCTCATGCTCTTTTAATAATTTTTTAGATTGATGTTTGTTCTTTAATAAAATTATCAATATCAGCACAACAATGATACACGCAAGAACGGCGGCGCCTATTATCCAGGGGATTCGCGCTTCAATTATCTGCGCCTGATAGTCATAAGTTTTAGTAAGCCACTGCTCTACTATTATGCCTGTATCGATAACTGTAAGCGCTTTATCCACAATTGAACGGAGAACCTGCTGATCCTTGTTGTACGCGAAAGCCGATTCATAATAATAATTAAAAAGGTAATTCGCCTTGTAGCCTGAAAATTCAAAATAATTAGAATAGTAAAGCAGCTTGCTTTTAGCAGCCATAACCATGTCAACCAAGCCGTGTTCCATCGCGTAGAACGCCGCGTCGGCGGTATCAAAGTCTACGGTAAAAAGGGCATTCGGAAACCACTTGATGAATATTTCGGCGTGAGCTGTATTTTTGACCAGCGCGATCCGCTGATATGGTATTTCATTGATGCTCACATTGGGAAATTCATTTTTAGATATCAGTGCGTACTGATCGGACATAAGTTTTCTGTCCGCCCATATAAAGTGCGGCTGGCGATCAGCGGAAAAAACAAGATCAGAGAAGATGTGCGCTCTTCCGTCAATCAGCATTTGTATCAGCTCAAACATTTCTGTTTTTTCATTGTTATAAACATCAAATGAAAGGCCTGTTATCTCTTCCGCTTCGCGGAATAAGTCGAATGTTATGCCGTCCCATTTTTTTTCATATTGATTATAAAAAACAATCGGATAATTAAAATACTGTGCGGCGACAGGTACGGAAACTGTATTGGCAAGATAGGTTTTCTCTTCGGCGGTCAAACTTTTATAAAATCTAAACCGCCTGTATTGATCGTAACCTGTGTTGTACAAACTGTTCAAATATGTAATCGCCGAATCATCGGGATTGCGCAGAGCCTTGTTCAATATCGAAATTACGGCTTCCATCGCCGGATTAATAGTTATCATGGAAACCGGGCTGTAAGTTAAAGGGAAAAAATCATCGTGAATAATATCATCGTAGGCGATAAAATTCGCTTCCGCCGCCCTTGTCGTGATTAGCGCGTCGGCATCGCCTCTTTTAAGAACTTCGTACGCCTCGCTGTAATTGTTAACCCACACGGCTTCATAAGTGTCGCGTCCCATAACGGAAGCTATAGCGGATTCTGTGGGCGAGCTTACCGTAAAAGCGTACCTTGGTTTTTGTTCCTGGGAAGCTTCGGCGGCGTTCGCGGTCTGCCATGCGCCTTTTCTTCCTTTAAGATATGTGATGATAAACTGCCGTTCCGCGATTGGATCGGAAACATAATAGTTCTTAATTCTTTCATCGCCGGAAAGAAAATAAATTGAAAAATCAATTTCGCCTGAGTTTAGCTTATCTGCAAGATCAACCCACTCAAAAAGCCTGATGTTAAAATCTATACCGAATATCTTTGAAAGCCAATCGCAGAACAAAGCGGCATACCCGTTTACTTCGCCGTGTTCATCGTTAAAAAACGATTCGGTCGAAGGAGTTGTTCCGAAAATCAAGGAAGAGCGCGTTTTTTGCAAAGCCTCTATCGCGTCGATTTCCTGAGAAGTCACTCCGGGAATTTCACGGAATGTCTTGATTTCAGAATAATCTATAGAGGCGTCCAATGCGCCTGAACAGCCGCAGATTATTACAGCGAGAGATAATAAAACAAAATTTTTTACATAATAATTTTTCATAAAGCGCCGGTTTTCCCGATTAACATGATAATACAACAAAGGCAGTTAATCAATGCGCCGCCTCGTAAAACAGCGTTAGATTAATTCAATTTATTATAAATTTATTATAATAATACCATATTATATCATATCAAACCGCAGACACGGGTGCATTATGCGATTTTTTTAATCTTTATCGGGGCGTTTTATTAGCAGGCAGCTTAACTTAAAATTTTCATGGGATGATGCGCAAAAAGAAAGGAGTGCCCTAACGTGAGATTAAAAGCCGCTTTAATTATCATTGCGATTGTGCTTGTTATTACAGCCGTCAACTTTGGCTCAAGCCTGATTTTAATGCGCAATACCCTGGACGTGACTATGAGCGAGGATCTTTCCATAGCTCTTGATATAGCCAATGATTCTGTTTCAATGCGAATCAATCTTTATAAATCCAACGCACATACCGCGGCCGTACGGCTGGCAAGAATGGACAGCCCGGAAGCTATGGAAGTTGTTATGCGTGAACTATCCGTTGAATTTTCAGATTTCATGGGGTTTACAGTATTCGGCAGGCAAGGCGTTCTTGCCGATTACGGCGACACTGCTACTTCAATCACTTTATTCGAAAACAGCGAATACGCCAAACGCGCATTTGACGGGCAGACTGTTATATCCACAACAAGGTATAACGCGGCGACTGAAAAGATGGTCATGCACATTTGCACCCCTATGGGTCAGGACAACATCCTTTCGGTGACAATTTCGGGAATGATCTTTGCCGAGCTGCTTGGCAATTATATTCTGCGCGATACCAGGCTCATTTTTATGATTGATGAACAGGGCACGATTATTTCGCATCTTTTGCCTGAGTATATTACCTCACGCGCAAATTTCGCGGATTATTCGGCAAATTTATTAAGCGAAATGCTGATGAACGACAGAGGGACGGGAAACTATTTTGCCGACGGCATTGAATACCAATGCGCTTACGCCAAGATCATGACACCGGAAACTGACTGGCGCATCGGCCTGTCCGTCCCCGTGTCGGATATTTTAGTTAATAAATTGCAGAACAGACTTATTGTATTGGCGCTGATCTTTCTTACCGTCGGCATTATTGCCGCATGTATAAGCTCCGGGCTTATCGCAAAACCATACAACAAAGTAGCTGAACAAAACCGCCGCCTTGAAGAATTAAATGAAATAACCCGCTTGCAGACAGAAAAAATTCTAGAAGCACATCAGCTGGCAAAACTCATGATGGACGCGACGCCTATCTGCTCAATGTTATGGGACAGGGAAGGAAATCTCTTTGACTGCAATGAGGAAACAGTCAAGACTTTCGGCATGAAAGATAAAGAGGATTTTCTAAGTCAATTCTTTAATCTTTCGCCGGAATGTCAGAGCGGCGGCAGGTCTTCCAAGGATTTGGCATTGAGCTTTATTAAAAAAACTTTTGATGAAGGAAGATACAGTTCACAATGGATGCATCAATTACTGGATGGCACTCAGGTTCCGTGCGACATGACTTTTGTCCGCATAAGCAGGGACACCGATTATATTGTCGCCGCTTATGCCTTTGATCTTAGGGAATATGACCGGATTGCAGGCGAGACACGCAGACTCAAAACCGAGCTGGAAGTGGCGTTAATGGAAGCGCAGAAAGCAAACCGCGCGAAGAGCAGTTTTCTTGCAAATGTGAGCCATGAAATGCGCACTCCGCTTAACGCCATAGTCGGTCTTTCCGAGCTAATTTTAAGCAAGGGAAAACCGCCGCAGCGGGTGACTGTTTATGAATCGCAGGTTCGGGAAAAAAAGAGCAAGCAGAATGACGCGGATGAAATTGAAGACAGGCTTGGCAAGATATACAGCTCCGGCATGACGCTGCTTGGCATCGTTAACGACATCCTTGATATTTCAAAAATCGAGTCAGGAAAATTTGAACTGCACCCTGTCGAATACGACACCCCAAGCCTTATTAACGATATTGTGTCATTGAATGTTGTGCGCATAGGTGAAAAACCTATACACTTTTCTCTTGTTGTAAACGAAAACCTGCCCGAACAGCTTCTTGGCGATGATCTGCGCGTCAGACAAATTTTTAATAATCTTTTATCTAACGCGTTTAAATATACAGAATCCGGAACTGTCGAATGGAAGCTGTCGTTTGAACAAGAATTACCAACGAAGTTTCCCGCGGTCGGAAAAAATATATGGCTTATTTCCGATATCAAAGATACGGGAATGGGGATCAAAAGCCAGGATATCGATAAGCTGTTTGAAGATTACAGCCAGGTGAACGCAAAGGCGACCCGCAATATCGAAAGCACCGGTCTTGGTCTTTCCATAACAAAGCACCTTGTAGAAATGATGAACGGCACTATAACGATTGAAAGCGAATACGGAAAAGGCTCTACTTTTTCCGTGCGCCTGTGCCAGAAGCTGGTGTCGGAAATTCCCATCGGCAGGGAAACAGCGTGGAATCTGATGAATGCCCGCTTTAACGATACTAAACTGGCTAAAAACGCGCAGCTAAAAAGGATAGACCTTTCTTATGCCAGCGTTCTTGTAGTAGATGATATGCAGACAAACCTTGATGTCGCCAAGGGGATGTTGATGTTGTACGGATTGCATGTTGACTGCGCTTTAAGCGGAAATCAGGCAATAGACATGATCCGCGGCAATCAGTCTTATGACGCTGTATTCATGGATCATATGATGCCCGGTATGGACGGAATAGAAACGCTGCGCGTAATCCGCGATGAGATCGGCACAGAATACGCGCGGAATGTTCCGATTATCGCACTGACTGCAAACGCCATCGCGGGCAATGAAAACATGTTTCTTGAACACGGGTTTCAGGCGTTTATTTCAAAACCAATTGATACACTGCGGCTGGACTCGATACTGCGCAGATGGGTCAGAAATAAAAACCTCGAAAATGAAGCCCAGCCGGATACAAAACCGGAAGCCGCCGCTGCGCAGTCTTTTAATTTAAAAATTGACAATATCGATATTGCCGCGGGGCTTAAGCGTTTTGCGGGCAATGAAGAGATATATAAAAATGTTTTAAAATCATACGCTGTAAATACGCGGCCTCTTTTAAATTCTTTAAAAAAATATCTTGAAGAAGGAAATCTGACAGATTACGCTATTGCGGTTCATGGGATAAAAGGATCAAGTTACGGCATCGGCGCTGTACGCATGGGAACGGAAGCGGAACGGCTGGAACGCCTTGCGAAAGCCGGCAGGAAAGAAATGGTAACGGCGGAGAACGGCGCTTTTATAGAATCCATGAGGACGCTTCTGGATTCAATTAACAACGCGCTTAATCAGTATAACCGGAAAAAACAAAAGCCCGACGCGCAGTCGCCCGACCCCGCTCTTCTTAAGGAACTGCGTGATGCCTGCACCGAATACAACATGGAAAGAATTGACACTGTTATGACGCAGCTGGAATCTTATAAATATAAAAACGGCGGAGAAACTGTCGCATGGCTTCGCAAACAAGTGGAAGAAATGAATTTAAAGGAAATTTCAAACGGCGGATGGCCAATATCTTTTTCCGCTATTTAATTAACAAAATAAAAAATTATACTTGAGGATGTTATGCTGGAAAACAAAAAACAAAAAATAATGCTGGTCGATGACAACAAAGCGAATCTAACAATCGGTAAAAGTATTTTAAGCGAATACTACGATGTTTACGCCCTGTCGTCCGCAGATAAACTATTTGAATTTCTAAAGCATGTGCTGCCGGATTTAATATTACTTGATATTGATATGCCGGGCATGAACGGTTATGAAACTTTAAAACTTCTTAAAGCGGACAAACAATACACGGATATTCCTGTAATATTTGTCACCGCAAAAAATTCGCAGTCAGATGAATTTGACGGATTGAGCCTTGGCGCGATTGATTATGTGACAAAACCTTTCGCGTCAGCGCTCCTTTTAAAACGGATAGAAAATCATTTATTAATCCAGAAACAGAAAGCCAGTTTGCAGGATTTCAATGACAACCTGATAAAAATGGTAAAAGATAAAACCCATCAATTGTTTGGTCTTCAGAACGCGATCATAAGCATCATGGCGGAGCTTGTTGAATTCCGCGACATTATCACGGGAAAGCATATCAGCAGAACGCAGAAATATCTGGAAAAATTTACGCAGAAATTAATAGAAGACGGCGTTTACGCGGATGAACTTTTAGTTTGGGATATGAATGTAATACTTCTTTCTTCGCAGCTTCATGATGTCGGAAAAATAGCGATAAGCGATACAATCCTTAATAAAGCCGGAAAACTCACGGATGAAGAAATTGAAATCATGAAAACCCACGCGCAAAAAGGAGTGGATGTAATAGAAAAAATGGAACACTCCGCGGATTTTTCCGGTTTCCTTGACTGCGCAAAAATTTTCGCAGGATCGCATCATGAAAAATGGGACGGTACAGGCTACCCGCTTGGACTTTCCGGCAAAGACATACCTCTTGAAGGCCGCATAATGGCGATTGCCGATGTGTACGACGCATTAATTTCAGAGCGGCCGTATAAAAAATCCTACTCCGCTGATGAATCGGCGCAGATAATTATTAGCGGAGCCGGCAATCACTTTGATCCTGCTCTTATAAAAACCTTTACCAAAGTAAAAGATGATTTTGCCGCAATCGCCGTCGAATACGCCGATTAAAACTAAATGCCATAATTTATACAGCGTCATATTGAAAAAAATAACAGAAAAAATTATTATATAAAAAAATAAAACGCTTTATGAGGTTTTATGCGTATAAGAAGTTCTACCGCTTATCCGTTTTTATTTTCAATTTTCTTGATACTTACAGCAGTTACACCTGCAGCCGGGCAGACAGGCGGCAGCAGCCTTCCCGCGATAAAAGTCGCCATGAGCGATGATCAATCAATAATAATTGAGCGCGTTTTAAACGAGGGCTTAAGGCGCTCCGGCTACCAAATGGCCGCCAAAATCACAGGAATGCGCACCGCGATTGCAGATGTTAACTACGGCGATGCGGCGGTCCTGCCGTCCCAGACAGACGGCTGGGAGCAGATATATCCCAACCTTATACAAGTCCCGGTGGCTATAGATAATGTCGAGTTTACATCGTATACGCGCTCAGATGATTTGTATGAGTTTTCACAGTGGAGTGACATGGCAGGACTTCGCATTGGCTACCGCTGGCAGAACGAGTATGTGGCGAACAATATCTGGCGGACGCAGGCGGGCGAACTGATCATTGTAAATGATTATGATGAATTATGGGCTTCGCTTTTAAACAATCTGACAGACGCAGTGGTTCTTCCCAGGCTTTCGCATTATGAACACAGATATCCGTACGGGACAAGAAGAGCGGGCGTTATTGAACGGCAGCCTGTCTACACCTATATAAACAGAAATTACACACGCCTTGCGTTGCTTCTTGAAAACGCGTACCGGGAAATGTATTCCGACGGCACTTTTGATCTAATTCGCGGCAATTTTGAACCGGCTAAAACAAAGAAAACTGTTCTTCATATTAATTCATATAACGCGCAGAATGAATGGGAACGCAATCAGATGGAATACATCCGCGGCAGACTGGAAAATGAAACTGATTTTCAGTATTACAATTTTTATCTGAATTCAAACGAACTGCACAGCCGCGCAAGTTACAATGTAATCGTATCTGACATGATCCGCGCAGGTTACGTTACGCGCCATCCTGATTTAATAATAGCTTCGGGAAATACAGCGTTAGAGTTTACGATGAATAACTATTACCTTCTTTTTCCTAACGTACCGGTGCTGTTTTTCGGCGTTCTCGGCCTGAATGATTCAATGCTGCACGGGCTGGAAAATTATATCACAGGAGTTTCCGAATCAATTTCCTTTTACGAAACTGTCATGGAAATGCTTAAGCTGTACCCGCAGACAAAAAGAATCTACATATTAAATGATTATATACTTTTAAGGAGCACGAAAATCAGGGAGGAAATTTTAAAGAGCATTAACTCTAATGAATTTCCTGTAGAAATTGCGTTTAACGATAATAAACCGTTTACGGAAATTCTGGAAGACATAAAAAGCTTTGGATCTGATACGCTCATCCTGATAGGAAACTATCATTCGGATTCAAGCAACTTATATTACCTTGAATCCGATGTGCAAAAACTGACAGCGGAGGCTTCATTAAACCCGGTTTTCTGCCTTACCACATCATATATCGGAAGCGGAACGCTCGGCGGTCTTGTTTCTTCCTCCGCCGATGTGCAGGGAAAAATCATAGCGTCAATGGCTTATGATTTGTTAAACGGTAAAACGCCTTCGCAGATTCCGGTAATTTACGATTCACTGCATCTTGATCAATGGCAGTTTGATTATGAAGTATTAAAAAAATTCAAAATAAACTCAGGAACGCTGCCGCAAAATTATACAATTATTAACAGGCCGCTTCCTGTTTGGGAATCAAATCCGGTTGAATTTAAATTGATGTTGACAGTCGCTCTTTTATTATTGCTAATCATCATCGGGCTTATGTTCTTTTTAAGAGCGTTAAACATAAAAAAAGGCGAAGCGATGGCGGCTTCTCACGCGAAGTCCGCTTTTCTTGCGAACATGAGCCATGAAATCCGCACGCCCATGAACGCGATCATCGGTATGGCGGACCTTGCACTTCGCGAAGAAGACAGGGACGACGCCCGCGAGCATATTCATACAGTTAAACAGGCGGGAACAAATTTATTATCGATCATTAACGATATTCTTGACTTTTCAAAAGTTGAAGCGGGCAAACTCCAGATTTCTTCTTCTCCGTATTATCTGACATCAGTATTAAATGACGTTATCAGCATAATCAGAATGAGGGTAACAGACACGCCGATTCAATTTATAGTTGAAACAGACAGCGCGATACCCTGTATGCTGATTGGAGACGAAGCGAGAATACGGCAGATATTAATTAATCTTTTAGGAAATGCGGTAAAATATACAGATAACGGATTTATCAAGCTTACTGCGCGGATGGAAGCGGCTGCCTCCAAAGAAAGCATCATGTTAATTTTCGAAATAGAAGATTCCGGAATGGGAATAAAACCGGAAAAAATCGAAAAATTATTTGATGAATACGTTCAAATTGACACAGGCAGCAGAAGCGTAGAAGGAGTCGGCCTTGGCCTTACAATAACAAAAGCGCTGTTAAAAGCGATGGACGGAAAGATCCATGTTACATCCGAATACGGCAAAGGCAGTGTTTTTACAGCGAGTTTTCCTCAGCTGGTTAAAAATCCCGAAAGAGCCGCGTCTATTACCGGCGCTGAACATAAAAAATCGCTTGTGCTGGAAGACAGGAAAATATACGCGGACTCCATCCGCCGCGCTTTTGAAAATATGGGCGGCAGCTATGTTATAAAAGAAGATGAAAATGATTTGGAACAGACGATTTCTTCAGGCGGTTTTAAATTTATTTTTACTTCATATAAACTTTACAACAGAAACAGGGAAATCCTGCAAAAATTTAAAGCAATATCAAAAATCGTGCTTCTTGCAGAATTTAACGAAAAAACAACCGAGTACGGGCTAAGCGTGCTTTCACTTCCGGTTTACTCAATAACACTCGCAAGGTTTTTAAACAATCTGACCGCCGCGGATTGTGACAGCGAAGACGCCGGCAGGTCAGAAACATTTAACGCTCCTGACGCCAGGGTTTTACTTGTTGACGATATCAATATAAACCTCGCTGTCGCCAAGGGCCTTCTTGAACCTTACGGCCTGCAGATCGATTTATGCACAAGCGGCTTTCAGGCGATTGAAGCGGTTAAAACAAAAAATTATGATCTTGTGTTTATGGATCATAAAATGCCGGGCATGGACGGAATTGAGGCGGTGCAGCGCATCAGGGGACTGGAAGGGGAAAAATATAAAAACCTGCCAATTATCGCTTTAACCGCAAACGCGATATCCGGCATGAAGGAAATGTTTTTAAAAAACGGCTTTAATGATTACTTAACAAAACCGATAAACACCGCCGAATTGGAAAAAATCCTGGAAAAATGGATTATTGGTGACAGTCACCTCTTCTTTTCCAGCATCAAATAAACAACCGGGATGAAAAACAACGTGATAAAAGTTGAGCTGAAAAGGCCGCCGAAGATGCTCTGCCCCAGCGGGGCGTAAACTTCCGAGCCTTCGCCTGTCGCGAATGAAAGCGGAATGACGCCGAAGAGGGTGGTGACAGTTGTCATAAGAATCGGTTTAAGGCGCGATATCGCTCCGCTTATTACTGCTTCTTCAAGAGGAAGGCCGTACTTGTCGCGTAACAGGTTTATGTAACTGATTAAAATAATGGCGTTATTCACAACAAGCCCGGCAAGGGTAATCATTCCCATGATTGAAACAATGTTTAAGGAAGAGCCGAACAGCAAAAGGCCGCCGGAAATGCCAATCAGCGTAAAAGGAATGGAAGACATTACAAGAAGCGGCTGCGTAAAGCGTTCAAACTGGATTACCATAACCGAGTAAATTAGGAAAATGGCAAGCGCGAGAATGACGATTAACGAACCAAAAGACGCGAGCATCTCCGCCGCTGATCCGCCGAGTTCCCAGCTGACTCCGGGGGCTAAGCCTTGAGTGTTAATTAAATTTTCTAAGCGGCTTGTGCTTTCACGCACATTTGGATCTTTTAAGCCGGCGCTTACGGTAATTGAACGTGATTTGTTGCGATGGTTTATCTGCGACAGAGTTTCCTCGATTTCAAGCTCAGCGAAATTCGCGTAGGACACCTGACTTCCCAGAGCTGTGTTTATTCCAAGCGAGTAAAGAACGTCGTTTGGAATGTTTCCTCTGCCAAGATTTGTCCTAAGCTCAATCGGATAATTTTTTCCTTCGCCGTAAAATGTTCCAAGCGAGACGCCGTTAAACACAATGCGGCTTGCTAGCGCAGTTTCATAAGAGGAAAGGCCAAGCAGACCCAAATATTGATGTAAAAGGCGCGTATTCATCTCGCGCTGATTAAAGCGCACATTGATATCAGTGCTTATCACATTCGGGTCCTGCAGCATATACTGCCTTACCTGTTCTGCGGCCGAAACAACAGAGTCAAGGTTAGCGCCGTATACATTTATAACAAGCCCCTCGCCGCCTGTTGCAAGCGACATAAGATTGGAAAGACCGCCGTTGCTGAAAGCCGCGCGCACATCGGGAATGAGCCTTGCGGTCTTATCCTGAAGCTCGGCGACAATTTCGGTTACATGGCGGTTTCTGCTGCGAAGACGCGTAAGTCTTAAATTACCGTAAGCCCTGTTCGGTTCGTTTCCCATATCAAAAGCGCCTGCCTGTCCGACAGTAAAATAAGAAGAGTCAAGTTCGTCGCCGATTATTTCCCGGATTGTCTTTTCAAGAAGGATCACTTTTTCGCGCGTCATTTCCAGCGTGTATCCGCCCGGGGTTTCTATCTCAACGACAATTTCCGCCATATCAGTCTGCGCGAGGAATTCAAAACCTAAAAGGCGCAGGGAAAAAATACTCAGCGCAAAGAGAACAAGAGTTCCTGTTAAAAATGACGCTTTGCTTTTAATCGCGCTTAATAAAAGTTTTTTATAACCGCCGTTAAGCTTGTCAAGAAATTTTTCGACGGGGACAGAAATCAGTTTTGTAAGCCCTTTTTCTTTTTCCTGCTTTAAAAAAAGCCCGCAAAGAAACGGGATTACAATTATCGCGACTATGATCGAAAAAAAGATCGCAAAGATAATTGTCCACGCGACATCTTTTAAAATGATCCCTGCAAGCCCTGTTAAAAAAAGCACCGGGAAAAAGGCAGCCATCGTTGTTGTCATCGAAGCGATTAACGCCTGCCCTGTTTCCTGCACGCCGACAGACGCGGCCTCCGCAGCGCTTAGATCGCCTTTTTTAAAATGACGCTGGATCATTTCAAGCACTACAATCGAGGCGTCAATTACCATTCCTATCGCCGCGGTCATTCCTCCAAGGGTGACAAGATCAAGGCTTGATCCTTTAACCCAAAGTCCGAGCATCGTAAAAAGAATCGATAAAGGAATGGAAAAACTAATCATCAATGTCGTGCTTGTGTTATGTAAAAATATAAATAAAATAATTACCGCTAAAAACGCGCCGAATACCGCCGACTGCACAACAGAGCTTACTGACATCGAAATATTATGCGCGTCATCTTTGATGTAAGTAAACTGCAGGCTGCCGCCGTACTCTTTTTCCATCGCGCTTAAAATGGATCGAACCTCCGCGCTGATTGCGATGCTGTCGCCGTCCTGCAGCTTATTTACAGAAAGAGCAAGCGAATCCTCTCCGCCGGAAATCACATAATTAGTCCTGCGGTCTTCGACAATATCAATGCCAGCGACATCTTTTAACCGAATAAACTGTCCGTCTTTAAAAGCGAGAACCTGATCCTCAAAATCGCTTAACTTTGTATACCTTCCGTCTGTGCGCAGATTCAGATTATATCCCTGATAAATACCTTCTCCGCCGGGAAGCGAAAAATTCGACGCGGGAATAATCTGCGCGATATTTAAAAGCGATATTTGAAGCGCGTTAAGACGATCGATGTCCGCCGTAATTTCCACAATTTCTTTGGAATCGCCGCTGATGCTTACATTGGCGACTCCGGCGACGCGCGAAAGCGCGGGTATTATATCGTCATTGCAAAGGGCGGAAAGCTCGCTCCTTGAACCTTCTCCGCTGACAATAATTGTCATGATTGGAAGCTCGGATGTGCTGTACTGGAGTATCCGCGGAGGAGCGGGAAGGTCAGAGGGAAGGGAGTTCATCGCGCTGTTGATCATTTCCCTTACCTGATACAGGCGGTCTTCTGCTTTTTCATTATAGCCAAGCTGAAGCGTAATAACAGAAACAGAATTTCTGGAAACAGAAGACATCAGCTGAAGTCCCGCAAGCGTGCCGAGCGCTTCTTCAAGCGGGTTTGTAATTTCCGCTTCGATATCGGCAGGTCCGACGCCCGGCCATGTAGTGATCACGACAATTACAGGCATGCTCATATCCGCGATTAAACTACGCCGCAGATTAAACGCCGACATTATCCCAAAAACAAAAAGGATGATTAAAAACATCATTATTACTTTGGGATGCTTAATCGCGAAATCGGAAATTTTCATTTTTACTTTGCGCCCTGCGAAATATTTTCTGATAATACATTAAGGCGTTGTCCGGGATTTATAAAATGCTGCCCTTCCAGAATAAATAATCTGCCGCTCAAATTAGAAGGTATTTGAAAATAATCATTATTATAAAAATCAGGAGATAACTCGATAAATTGCGCTCTCATATCATCGGCGATATACCAGAGCTTGTTTCCGGAAGCCAATGCCTTGAAAGGCAGATAAAAAATATCGTTTTTCTTTTCAAGAACGAAAATAACATTTACAAACATTCCGGGACGCAGGGATTTCTGCGCTCCGTTTGGAATTTCATACTCGACAAGAAAACTTCTGTTTTCCGGCGACACATAAGGAGCAAGACTTAACGGAATTAAATCGAAACTGACATCGTCGCCAAGAGCAGGCACTAAAAGGCGCACGGGCATTGTTTCCCAATTCTCCGCGAAAAACCTGTAATGGATTTCCGGGATAGCGGCTTTAATTCTTAAGTCGCCAAGGTCGCCAAGGGTTACAAGAGGAGTGCCCGCGCCGACAAGACCTCCTTCCGTTCCATGGCGCATCAGAACAGTCGCGTTCATGGGAGAGCGGATTCTCGCATAATCTATATTCAGCTGGGCCAGCTCGTACTGCGCCCTTGCCACCTCGAATGTCATTTTCGCTTCTTCATAAACCTGGCGTGAAATCCCCTGGCTCTCATATAACTGGCTGAACCTTTCATACGCGGACTGGGCTGTCATAAACGCAGACTGCGCCTGAAGAAAACCAAGGTCGTAAGGCGCGGAATCCACCCTTGCGATAATCTGGCCTTCCCTGACTTCATCGCCTGCTTTAACATCAAGCATCATTAGAGTTCCGCCGACACGCGGGACAAGAGTGATAAGACGGCCTGTTTCTACCTGACTTGAAATGCGAAGCGTTTTTTCAAGACTGCCGTGAATTGGTTTAATGGTAATGACAGGAGCAAGAAATTCATCGCTCGTTGATTTTTCCTGCTTAAAAACCGAATAAATAATCAGCGCGAAGAGTACCGCTAAAACCGCGAAAACAGTAATTTTAAAAGGTGATATTTTAACGCTGCCGGAGTTGTACATTAATATAAATATATATAAGCTGCCTTAAAACTTCAATATTTAAAACAGCCGCCTGTTGATTATTATTATCTTCTGTAGACTATGTTTTCCTCAAACCTTGTAATTATTTCGTCTTTTTCACTGTAAAGGACATTCCAGTTAACAGGCATACTGTTGCTCAGGATATCGCCTATGGGAACTGAATTGTAAGGAACTCTGCTGTTAGATCTTACAGGATGCATCCATCCTGCCACAATCGCGCGCTGCCCGGCCTCGCTTAAAAACCAGTCTGCTACCATCTTCGCTGCTGCGCTGTTTGCGTTTGCGCTCCAGTTATCGTCTATTATCATTATGGTTGAAGGAATAACAATTGTTCCGTCCTCAGGATATATTACTTCCAGCCTTGATCTTTCCTCCGCGCGCAGTTTTAAAACAGCTTCTTCTAAAACCATAATAACCCTGTATTCGCCGGCTTGAAGTTTTTCAAGCGCGACAGCGCTCGAATCAAGGTTGATATTCTGCCTGGCCAACGCCTCAAAATATGTGTATCCGTATTTTTCCCTAAGAGCCGTGATCGAAGCCAGCGCAGTCCCTGACGTAATGGGATTCGCCATAGAAATAAGGCCTCTTAAACTTTGATCGTTTGCGAAATTGTAAAACGTCGAAGGAACTGAACTTCTTAAGGTTCTGTCAGGGTTATACGCTAACACCATATTGCTGACTCTTACAGGATACCAATACCCCTGAGGATCGTAACTAAAAACAAGATCCCCGGTATGGGTGGAAGTAAACGGATGCAGATATCCTCTTTCCTTTAACTCCATCGAATAGGAAGGATCTGCAACCATTAGGATATCGCAGCCAAGTTTGCCTTTCAACGAGATTTCCTGTTCAATTCTTGCCTGAATTGTGCCTGTTCCGCCGTATGAAAATTCCACTTTAACATTCGGGAATTCCCTTGCAAGCGCGATTTCGATATCATCAACAACATCGCCGTACATTGAGGTGTAAATTGTTATTGTACCCATGTGCTGTTGTTCTTCTGATGCGCTTTCGTTTGTTCTTGGCCTTGAAAATAAACCTGAACCTGTCCTGCTGCTGTCAGGTTCTGTTGTCAGATCGATGCTGTAACAGGCAAATAAAATAAAGATTAATAAAACCGGAACTGCCGGGAAAAATAACTTTTTCATAAACTCCTCCTTAAATATTTTTTAATTAATATAAATTTTATTCGGTATCAAACAATACTATTATCAATTCTACTCTGCGGTTTCTGTTCCTTAAATCAAACTCATTTGTTACGGTTCTGGATCCTCCGAACGCGATAACAACCATTTGTTCGTCAGGTACACCCCTTCTTCGCAGTTCTTCAGCGACAGTGTTCGCGCGTATTAAGCTTAAAACATTTAATTCGTCAACTTCATAATGATTTATCGTATACGGGTTAACATGGCCTTCTATTCTTACGATTGTATTCGGGTTGTTAAGCAGCACATGCGCGGTCTGATTTAAAACAAGTTCATTTAACTGCCTTGCGTCGGCATCAATGCCGATATTATATCTTCCGATATCAGGGCCAAAAAGAATAAACTCGACAGCGGAAATCATTATGCGTCTTATTATTTCATTTGCCGGCATCATTCTTAAAATTTCGACATACTCGGTTCTGGTTCCGCCCACATTGGTATATGTATTTATATAATTATCTACTACCGTTGTTTTGTTTTTTGGCAGCGGAAACTTATAGCCCGCGGTTACGGAAATTCCCCAAAGGTGAGGATATCCGGTGCGGAAAGACGGCTCAATATACCATCTTTCAGTTAACGGTATTGATATTCCGAACGCGGCATCGGCAAGCGCAGAACCGCGGGTTTCAGTAACAGGCCAGAAAGGATTAACTGTGCCCCTGTAAGCCGCGACCAAGCCGATGCCAAACTGAGCGAAAACATTATAAGGGTTATCGCGGTATCCGAACCGCAGAAAATTCCAGCGGGCGTATACCTGTCCCTCCAGAGTAAGAATATCGCCAAGCGTCGGATTTGATGAATTCGATTCAAAACTGTAATTAAATCCCGCTTTGGCTCCGACCATAAATGACGGCGTAAGCCATATCTTTGGATCGATAATCGCCTGAAAAGACTGCCCTTTTACAAGAAAATTGCTCATTCCAAGCCCGAAATTCAGCGACCAGAAATCGCCGGCGGGAAATTCCATTTGAGCGGATAATACACCGGTTAAACTAAAAAATGTTAACAGGAGAAAAATTCCCTTTAGAATTGTTCTTTTGCTTCTTTTCATTATTTTCATTGTTTTCCTGCCCGATTATACCTATTATTACCTTAATTATAGTTAAATTTACAAGTATTTTCAAATATAAACAAGATTAAAACAATGTATATAACAAAAAAATACTATTTTCATAATATAATTATACTATATAAATGAAAAAATAGTCATAAAATTAATTAAAATAAAATATTTTAATTTCCGGCTTTCCACTGCGCGATGAAATGCTCGTAAGCCGCGATTGTCGCCGCTGATATTATGTCCTGCAGGCAGCCTCTGCCGCCTGCGTCAGCGCCGTCCATAATATAAAGATTATTAAGCGTTGCCTGTATATCTTCGATTTTACATGACGGATCAGCGTCTCTTCTGCGGGTAAGGCCTCTTAACTCTTGATCAAACACTTCGTTATATTTGATATCTTTCCATTCTTCGCTGACGGGTTTTTTCCGGTTCATATCAATCTTCTTTTTTTATTATTACATCGGATTTTCTTTTTGGAAAATACTTTAAAAGTGTTTCTTTTAAACCGACAGGCTGAAACGCGAAAACAAGCGCGATAGGAAGCATTAAAAGCTGATTTGCCAAATTATCCTGATAAAACCGAGGCAGCAGTTTTATCGCCATGGAAATAAAAATTCCGATAGCTGTCAGCAGCCAGATAACTCTGGATAATTCGCCGTTTGCGGCCTGCTTTTTTGGATTTTTGGTTAGCGCATAACAAATGCCGGCGGGAACTGCCGCCAGCAAAAGAGGGGTGCAAAAAATCATATTATAATTCTGGTAAGTGTAATCGTGATTTGTAAAAAGACTCATAAAATAAAGAAGCAGGCCGGCTGCCCCGAAAAAAAGGCTGCAAAGGCTGATACTAAAGCCGCATAGAATTCTTGCGGTCCTGATTTTTTTTGAATTAAGCCAGAAAAAGAATGAGAATAAAACAGCAAGCGAAAAACCAAAGGCAAGTTCCACAGGCCATTGCCTTCTTGGAGTTTCTAAAACAGCGGGGCGATCCTTTGAAACATTCACCGCTTCTACAGAAGATACAAGTCTGCGCCTTCCGCCTGCCGCGTCGGTGTACCAGAATTCTTCTATTCTCTTGCCGACTTCGGCGGGAAGGAACATATCATCCCACACTGTAATCGGCGTATCAATTCCCTGTCCCATTAAAAAATTTAAAAACCAGTCGCCCGCGAAGGAAAACCATGTGTACCGGCGCACTTGTTCCCTTAACGTAAAGCGGCTTGTTTCATTTCCATACTGCAAAAAAAACTGACCGTCTGTGGCAAGATCGATTATATCCCTGATTCTTGTAGAACAGTTATCTTTAAAATGATGATAAAAATAATCGCGGTTTTCAGGAAGAACGTTAAAAGCTGCGAAATCCCTTATCTTTACCTTTGTTTCAGGTGGAAGATCCAATGTGTATATAACAATGTCGCGGTTTGTTTTTATGTAAGCGTTGATATTTGAATCGGCTAAAGTAACGCCGCAGCTGTATAAAAGACGCCCGAATGCGAAATTGTAATAAAAGTTCTCGTTATCAAATGAAAAAAGCCCGTAATCATAAAAAAGATTCCGGTCTGCCGCGGAATTTTCTATGATAAGCGCGATATGCCCCCACCAAAAATAAAGTTCGCTCCCAGGACCGATTACGGCTACCTTTACAGTAAGATTTTCACCCTGCGCGAAAAGCGCGAAGCTAAGGAAAATTAAAACAAAAACAAATAATGCTTTTTTGATCATTGTACAAGTGTGCATTATCTTGAAATTTTTTTCAATTGCGGTTGTTCAAAAACATAAAATTATTAAACTACTAATACGGCGTATGCGTAAATCCTCGGGAGCTAGAATGGCAGAATTCAATTAAAGAGCTTTGTTACGAGTCCGTCGTTTTTAATAGGCTGCTGTGTCTTTTTCCAAATAAGGAACTTTTTCTGATGTTATTACCGCCGGACTTGGAAACACAACTATTGTTAACGCTGCCATAGACACTCCCGATGCTTTCCGCATACGCCGTATTGGTAATTGATTAATACTTTTGCAATAACATTGGTATACTAATATTCTAAGAAATAAAACCGCTGATATGACAGCTGTGCGCAGACTGGCGGCTAATATGGCTGCTTTTGATATAGGTTGTGTATACAAGTCTGCTCAGCTTTAAGAATGAAAAAATTTTTTTTAGCAGAAAATAAAACACAGCAGCATTAGCGATCGTACAGGCAGCTTTGCTTAATATCTATAATAATAAACTTTTTCTTACATTATATAGAACAGCGGACTTGGAAACACAACTATTGTTAACGCAGCCATAGACGCTCTCGGCGCTTTTCGCTTACTCCTTATTTGTAATTGATAAATAAATATTTTTGGAACAAGTTCAATTAATATTATTAAAATAACCTCACTAACACATTAGCGTTATACTTAATAATTTTAAACATAGAATTTGAATGTATTTAGAATTTCAATTTCATGATATGAATACCTAATAAAAAACAATATGATAAAAACTACTTATAAAAGGCGAAGCTGGCTGAGGCGTGTGCGATGACAAAACCATTTTTGCTGCTCCCCGCGAAAGAGACCTGACCATGAAAAGCAACTATATAATAGCAATAAATCTTTTATATAATTTAATGGTCAGGGCTCTGTAGCGGATTCTTAGCAAAGGTTTTGTCATCGCACACGCCTCAGCCAGCTTCACCTCTTACAATTTATTTTTTAAGCATATTCCTTTTTACGCTACTTTAAAACGCGACACCTCTCCTATCAGGACATTAATGCCTTCGCGGTTTTTTCCGCTGATTTCGTTAACATGGTTCACAGCGATGTTTATTTGATTCGCGCCGGTTGCCATTTCGTTCATGCCGTATTCGATTTCCTGAGTCGCCTTCTCAAGATTTTCGCTTTCGCGGATGACTTCGTTGGCGTTTTGCTTCATTTCATCCGATCTGTCGCTTACCTGCCTTGTAATGTCGTTCACTTTGCCGACGCCTTCAAGAATTTGCTTGCTGCCGATTCCCTGCTCTTCCATCGCGTGAAGGATGTTTTCTTCCTGCTCGGCCACTATTTTGACGCTGTCATCAATCGCGCCGAACTTGGTTAAAACATTTCCTGTTGACTGCGTAATCTTATCGATTGAGCCTTTTATCTTTTTAAGAACTACGCTTATGGTCTTTGACTGCTCGCTGGAACTTTCCGCCAGCTTGCGGATTTCATCGGCGACAACGGCAAAACCTTTGCCCGCGTCTCCGGCATGCGCCGCTTCAATCGCCGCGTTCATCGATAAAAGATTTGTCTGACTTGATATATTCTGCATAACGGAATTGATTTCCATAAGACCTTCCGAATCGCGGGAAATTTCCTGTATATCTTCAGAGACTTCGTGCAGACTGCTGCGTCCCACTTCCGAAGCGTCCTTCAAAGTTTTTACATTATTAGCGTTGCTGATAACGGTATTTGTAACTGAATTGGTGTTCGCGACCATTTGTTCAATAGCAGACGATGCCTGAGCGACATTCCTGCTCTGCTCCTGAACAAGTTTATCAAGCTTGTTAATGTTGCCGACAACTTGTCCCATTGTCGCGTGTGTTTGGCTGACGCCCGCGCTCTGATTAATAACGCGGCCTTTAATGCTCTGGATATTTGATGTGATCTGATTTACAGCGGCGGCAGTTTCATTCATGTTGCCGGCGAGGGCTGACCCGACATTGGACAGCACATCCGACTCGGTTTTAATAGATAAAACAAGATGCCTGATTTTCGCCAGAGTGTTATTAAAGTATTTTGCAAGGTCGCCAATTTCGTCATTTGATTTTGTCGATATAGAACGCGTTAAATCGCCTTCGCCTTCGGAAATATCTTTAAGAGTATCAGTTACGCGAACCAGCGGCTTTGTAACAAAATGTAAAATAAAATATGTTACTACAGCTCCTATCAATACGGCAATCACAGCCAATATAATAGTAAACCTTGTAATGTCGTGAACTGGTTTTAAGATATTTGATTCGGAAGCTCCTATCAATATTGACCACGTTTGATCCGATTTACCAATGGGAAAGGACTGCATTATCATGATAATGTTTGTGTCAAGCGTCGGATCATAGGCTTCGCCGGAAAAGTTCGCGCCGGTTTGAATCGCGTTAAACGCCGAGTTTTTCGCAGCGCCGTATTCAACGTCGACATCCATCATATTTTTGCCGATTCTTTCCGGCAGAAAGTGCGCAAGAATATCGCCGTTGCCTGAATACATAACCATTAAAGCGATATTTTCATCTTCATGCAGAGTTTTTTCCAGAGTTGGCTGTATAACGGAGATATCAAGAAGGCAGCCGACAGCGCCGATTACTTCATTGGTGCGCGGATGAATAATCGGAACTTGTATTAAAAGCCCGAAGCTGTCCTTTCCGTTAATTATTCTTGGCACAGGATCGTCAAAGCGGTCTTTTCTAGCGTCAGGTCCGTTTAAATGCTCCATGGTATGCGCAATATCAGTGCTGGCGCGGGTTGTTACAACACCTGTTTCCTTAGTAACAGTCATTGCGTACTGCCCGGTCGGGCTTGAACCCACCCTGTCTATATATTGATCGTCCATTCCGTCCAGCGCGTTTGGTTTCCAGATTGAATAGGTCAGCCCCCATCTTTCATTTTCAAGAAGAGCGCCTTTTAACATACTGTCAAACTGATCGCGCCTTGTTTCCGCGGGCAGGCTTTCAAAATCTTCCATAATCGCAGCCAGAGTATTCAGCGCAAGGATGTGACCGTCTTCGCGGCCCTTCCAGTAATTGACTTCCCTTTCGAGCATGTGTTCCAAATTATTCATGCTCAGCTCAAGGCTAATATTAGTAGCCTCGTTCAGGAGCAATGCCGCGATTCCCGTTACGATGAACGCGACAATTGCGATCACCATAAGACTTAGTTTAAATTTGAGTTTCATTTTATTCCTCCTCATTTTATCTCTAAACAAAATATAAGAATTAAGAATAAAATTGACCATAAAATAATCGTAAAATACGGTTTTTAGGGAGTTTTTTTTGATTAATTTAACTATTTTATAAAGTTGATGAAGTCTTAAGTTATAATATCATATCCTGATTCAAGGACTATCCTGTATTTAAGGTATACTTCTTCCAATGTGTGAACAGGGCCGGGAGCCAGCGCTCTTTTTCGCAGCGTACACGCCTCTTTTCGTTCTATGAAAAAGTCATAAATCGCCCTTGGATCATAATCATTAACAACTGAATAGGAGGGCATTGAATCTAAATACGAACGAACCTCGTCATGGCTTACAGACGATACGCCGTAGCGTTTAAGCCTGTTTCTGACCTGCAGAATTTCTCGT
>Ga0209755_10002880_pt1 | contig 22553 bp, 16 predicted proteins | sample TergutCo191P1_FD_187301 | JGI IMG/M metagenome (GOLD analysis project Ga0209755, IMG submission 187301) | Cornitermes sp. P1 segment gut microbial communities from Petit-Saut dam, French Guiana - Co191P1 (SPAdes) (version 2) | ecosystem: Host-associated > Arthropoda: Insects > Digestive system... | reverse complement strand
CTTTTCGTTTATTCCCGTACCACATATCATGGATTGTTTCAGTTCTTATATTCCCAAGAACTCCTTTTTTTTCAGGGTCAAATCGGACGCAAATCGAAAAATCACCTTTGCGATTGATGCATGGGTGTTGCAAGAAGTCCCAACATATTCCAATTTCCGGTATCGTTGGTGAGCGCTTAACGTAGTTAAAGCTACCCATAGGCGCATGCAAAACACGGCGCACGATACGCTGACCAAGCCTCTCATATGGCACAGTATTTACATCACCAATGAGTCTCAATGTAACATAAGGCTTCTGTTGCCGCTTTAAGCTGAGGAATTTATCGATGATGTCATATTGTTCGTCAGATTCCGAATCACCTTCAAATATAGAAATAGAAAGGGTTTCAATATTACCTATTATCTCGTCAGATTTTTCAATCAAAAGCTTTCCATTTGATACTATGTTTCGAATGTTGTTTGGAAACAATTGTAGCGCATCTCCTAAACGAGGATACAACAAAGCCTCTCCATTGCTGTGAAACTGTGTTACTATTCCTTCCGGTAACTGCTCCGCTATCATTTCGAGCAGGGAAAAGTCTATATCCCCATAGTCAAGAGCCAAATCAGGATAATCTGAATCTACTTTGCGCCTGCCACACATCCAACAATTTTTATTGCACCGACTTGTCAATTCTATATTAATTGTCGATAATCCCGCTAAATCTTTCCTCATATAACCCTCCGAAAAGCTATAATCCTTTTGCAAGCCATCCACCATCCACATGGATATCTGCACCGGTAACATAAGAGGATGCCTCTGAAGCTAAAAACAGGCAAACATTCGCAACCTCATTCGGCAATCCCCACCGCCCCAACATAGTTTTATCACTTCGCACTTTATATGCTTCCGGGTCTTGAAATGACTTGTCTGTCATTTTAGTATGCACATATCCCGGGCTGACGTTATTTGCCCGAACACCGGCTTTGCCGAAATCTCCGGCTACCGCTTTAGTGAGCATACGCAGACCGCTTTTAACAGTTATGTACGCGGGGTTTCCGGGCCAAGCTGCTTCCGCATTTATGCTCGTAATGTTTATTATGCTGCCTGACCCACGTTTCGCCATGTCTTGTGCAATTACGCCACACAGTACAAATGGTGCGTCCAATCCGATTCTTCGTATTTTTTCATATACATCAAAATCATAGATTTCTGTTTGCGGCAAGTTATTCGGGCAAGCATTGTTGATAAGGGTGTCAATTGAATACAATTCACATAATCTACTCGCTAGCTGACGAACTGCATTAACATCTTCCAAGTCACATGAATAGTGCTTTAACGAATCGGCGTAGTCAACATCCAGCCCAAACCAATCCACGCGTTCAGCTCTTGTAACAGAAATCACAATCGCCCCGGCTTCCAAAAATACTCGCGTTATCGCCATACCAATGCCGCCTGATGCACCGGTCAAAACAATATATTTCCCGGCTACAGAAAATTTATCATACCACATAAATATCCATTATTCTCCTTTCTGCATCTTGCATCATAATATCTTCTCAAGCATTGAAAAACTCAGGGATTTTCGCGAAATAAAATAGTCCGTTTCCATAAATTCTGTTACTATACCATCTATAGTTATGTCCCCAAGCTTTCTGAGTACTTCATCCTTTCCGAAATTTTGACATCTTATATGGACGGTATGCCCCAATTTTTTAAGTCGGCAAATTTTGTCAAAAATCGAACGCAAGACAATTTCGTTTTTTTCCAACATAATTAGCTCTGCATCAAACAAAAACGAACGGCGAATACCTTGATTTCGGATTTTAAGACAGGACTCGACCAAATCCAGATCACCGGGGTAGTCTACGTTGAAATATTCTTCGAAGATGTACCCTCCAATTGTTGTTCCGGTCATTGAGCGTTGATTTAGTATTACGTCTGATCTGACAGCATCAACATAACCGGTTATGTAGTATGTTTGCGGCAAACTTTGCCTCGGCATATTGTAATACTCAATGGAAGAGCTGATAACCGGCGTTAATATGCAGTTATCACTTAAATGCCACATTTTATATGGAGTTTCAGATGAATGCGACACTGTTCGCACGGAATCCAATTCAGGTGTATCTATCAATCGCGCTATTACGTTGTCTGTTACGAGGGGGTCGCGGACGGGGGAGCAAGGGCGCAGATGAACGCAAATGCAAGGATTATAATTCTCACGTTCGCGTAACCAAGTCAATGCGTGATAAAAGACATCAATATCCAATGATTCGTCACGAGCAAACTCCTCGGGTCTTATGAACGGTGCTTCTGCCCCATACGTTTGTGCAATCTTCATATATTGTTCGCTGTCGGAACTTACAATTACTCTGGTTATCAGCTTTGAAGCCAAAGCAAGTTCTATTGAGTACGCCAGCATTGGTTTATTATCAATTATCCGTATATTCTTATTTGGAACACCCTTTGACCCACTTCGAGCCGGAATTATTGCTAAAATATCCATCTTAAACATTCCTCACAGTTAATCAAATAAATCATCCTCCAACTGCGCACATATTGCGTGGTAAACGGGAAGGTGCAGTTCCTGCACTTTATATGTTTCTGTTTCGGGCACACGGATGCAAACATCTGCAAGTTCACTCAGCCGTCCCCCGGTTTTTCCGGTCAACGCAACTACGGGCATACCATGCACTTTTGCAACAATTGCTGCGTTATACACATTTTTTGCATTGCCTGATGTGCTGATTGCAAGCAATGTATCTTCCGCTCTCCCCAGCACATAAAGTTCCTGCGCTAAATCCACCCCTAAGCCTGTGTCATTATGAATAGCGGACGATAATGCACTGAATCCTAACGGAATTGCGGAAATCCCCCCCTGAAGCAACTCAGATAACGCCTCACCGCCCGGGATAGGCTTGAAAGCATTACTCATTTCTTGCGGTAAACTCCTTTTTTTCAGAAACCCCTTCATAAGTTCTCCCGCAATATGGTCTGCATCTGCGCGTGACCCGCCGTTTCCCGCTATGAAAATCGTTCCGCGCCTATCGTTGCACGCCCGAAGTAAATCATATGCAGATATGATTTGCTCCTTACAGCTCAACAGCGCAGGATAGCGTAATTCAAGTTCATTGAAAAATTTATTTTTCATTTCTATTTTCCCTTAAGCTTTTTGCGCACCTCAAGCTCTGCGTCACTCATTTTCTTCTCGCCGTCACCCATTATGATTTCAAGCGTGCGTATATCTGTCACGAGGCGTCCAAAATCCGAAGCTTCCAATGATGCAGCCTGATCCGAGCCGTACATGGCGCGATCCATTGTGATATGACGTTCTATAGATGTCGCACCAAGCACTGCAGCAGACAAAGAAACAATTCGTCCTGTTTCGTGACCACTGTATCCAACCTTGCAACTATATCTGTTACGTAATGTTTCAATCATACGCAGATTTGCTTCACTTTTTGGCATTGGATACAAACTGCTGCAATGCATAAGCTCAAATTCGCAGCCGCATTTCTTGAAGATGTCCACAATATTATCTATTTCCTCATATGTACTCATGCCTGTTGAAATAAAAGTATATTTCTTCTCGTTTGCCACTTCCGTCAGAAAATCATCATCTGCATTCATTGCCGATGCAACTTTGTTGTATTTTAGGTCAAATTGCCTTAAAAAAATCTGTGACTCAATATCCCAAGCCGAGGCAAACCACTCAATTCCGACCTCTTTGCAAAAAGTATCTATCTCCTTGTATTGCTCAAGTCCAAATTCCAGCCCCATTTTTTGGTCACGTTGCGTAGCGCCCCACGGGCTTTCGCGCGGGGAGTCAAGATATTCTTTTGTGTATACCTTTTCCAACGTCCTTTTTTGGAACTTAACTGCATCGCAGTCAGCTCTTTTTGCCGCCATAATCAGCTCTTTAGCTAAGTTCATATCGCCGTTATGGTTAATTCCTATTTCCGCAATTACAAATGTTCGCATTTTACTAAGCTCTCCTTTTTAGTTTATATATGACTCATAATCCACCGGCAAGGCTTCCTTCATTAGCCTAAATTGCAGTTTATCTTCTTGATTTGAACTTCGGCTAAGTTCCCTATACATGGAGCGTATGCTCTCTGTGTATTTTGAAAACCTACTGCCGCAATGCTCCATAATCCGCTTGCTCAAGTTGAAAATTGCGGCCATTTCCTCTCTTGTTTTTATCTGTGTAAATCCGCCCAAAGGCTCAAATCGTTCAAACTGCGAAGCAGTCAGGTTATATTCTTCTGTAGCAAATGCCCCCATCAGTTCAGTTTTGCTGTTAATATTCGAGTATAAGCTTGCTATGCCTTTGCTATATAATAGTTCTGTTTCGGGTGTAAGTTCCTGTAAAAATGACCTTATTGGTTTACCAAGGCTCATGCAGTGAATAATATGTGTCCCTATCCCATTGGTCAGCATTGCATCTGCACAGGATATAATTGTCTTGAGCCTTCTTGCAAATGATGGGTCGAGCGGAAACCCTGCCGAAACAATTTGCGCCCCACCCGCTCTAAACATTTCAATTACCTCAGTATTTAAATCATTAAAGTAGGTACAGACAGATATTGAATCAAAATCTTTTGCGTTTTCAAATGCAAAATCCACAAATGAGCGTTTGTCATATGACACAATTGCACGAGGTAAAGTGTGTGTCGGGAAAACCAGTAAGTTACTGCCCAGACTTTTTTTATATTTTGTTTGTTCTTCCGCATCATAAAAAGGGCGAACATATTGCATATACGGTCCTACCGCAAAGTATAAGCAGTCCTTTGACTGATTATGTATAACAGGCTTATTAAAATTTCCCATATCAATAAGATTATAGAAGCCCGGCTTAATGCGAACCCCATCTAATACTATCCCGTGACTACAAGCCGGAGTGTCATAATATGGATATTCACATCCTGCATAAAAAAGCATTTCTTCTAAATAACCATAATATATGTTTTCAAACTGAGTTCTGACTCTAACCATCTCGCTACCGTCAATTGTTACCATTTTTCTATCAAAGTGTATGGCGAAATTCGGATACTCATTTATGTATTCCGGGTGCGAAATGAAGTCTACATCAGTTACATTCTCCATATATCTCGAAGCCGTCGAAAATATTTCATCAACTCCAAGTCCTATCCGCAACGGAATGTAGTCATACCCGACCCCAAAACATAGGCTGAATCTTTCAACTCCTGCGCCGCAAAGGGTTTCCTCAGCACTGCTGCTGTTTTCAATGCAAATCACTATATTGTGGCTTTCCTGTAATGAACTAAGCTCGTCTACGGAAATAATAGGTTTATTATAGTACCATCCACCCGCTTTGGCACGGTCTGTAAATGCTACAACATTTTTATTTCCATAATAACGGAGAGCAATCTCACCCAGCTTCCCTGCACCGTAGAGTATCTTTGGTCTTGTATCGTCAAACTCATTCTTTTTTGAGTGTGCAAATGCATTTGGAAACCTCTCCTCAAGAGGTAATAAGCTCCTATCGTCCCAAACGAGATAATCCTCCACACCGATTTCTTTAAATAAAGCAACAGTTTCAAATAAATCGAAGATGCATAGTATCGCAGTATAGTCTTTGTGGACTTCTCTAAACTCATCAAGTGAAAGAACAGGTTTTCCCAAGTATTTTGTCCCGCCTTTGTAGGTATCCGCAAAAAACGCCACAGCATCAGGGTTAGCATTTGTATAATAGTCAAAGGCTCTTTTCCCCATGCTGCCTGCTCCATATAGAATTATTTTTCTCTCAGGCGGAATGTTCATACCACTAAATACCCTCTACCACTGATTTTATCATATCATCAAGCATTCCGTCAATGTCGTCGGCGCATGTGTACCCTATGATATTGCTTAGCACATTTGTATCGGCTACATTGATGTCGCAGCTTTTGTTTTCATACTCAAGCGACAAAAGATGCTTGGATTTCATCTTTCCGGCTATCGCCTTATATATATCGCCCACCATATTCGGAACACCGCTGCCGATGTTTACAGCGCCGATGTATTGCTTTTTCACTACCGCACACACAGCCCTCGCCACATCATCTACGCTGATAAAATCCCATATGTTATATGGTGCTTTGCATGTGAAGCTTTCACCTGCTGCAAAAGCAGCCACTGCCATAGTCGTTGCTGCAAGCCTCGGTTTCATGCCCTTGCCCATTGTTGAAAATATCCTCAAATTTGTATAGCCTACGCCGTTTATCTCGCAAAGCTTCTCTGCGGAGTTGTGAAACGAGCTTTTGCACCTGCCGTACAGCGTCGCATTTATTTCACGTTCGCTTTCCGAAAAACCTTTAAAAGTGCCATACTCGGAACAAGAACCTGCAAACGCAAAGTATTTTCCGCCCGCTTCAATAAAAGTGCGCAGTAAAAACAAGCTTTCCTCAAGCCATAAAAAATTGCTTGAAGATTTTAAGTAGCCCGAATCTGACAAATCCCACGCAAAATGCACCATTATCTCAGGGCGTATTTCTTCTATGAGTTTCCCCGATTCGGCTCTGTCCAGAAGGTTCGCCGATACGGTTTTTACATTCTCCGGAAACTCTACCGCTCTGCGCCCTGATGTAACCGCATAAATATCATAATCACCGCTATCAGCAAGTTCCCTTAAAACGGGTCTGCCCAGAAACCCGCTCGCTCCGGTTAAAAGTAGTGTCCTCATGTAAACAACTCCTTGTTGTGGTCATGTCGAATCATTGTGCTTGAAATTTCAGGTGTTTTTGGGAGATAAACTACTTCACAGTGTTCTTTCAGGAAATCAAATTTCCCCTCCCAGTCGTCGCCCATCACAAATACGTCTACTTTGTATAGCTTTATATCCTCGACCTTTTGCTCCCAATTTTCTTCCGGAATCACAAGGTCAACGTATCGTATAGCATCAAGCATAAGTTCGCGTGTTTTGTACTCAAAATAGTTTTCTTTATTTTTCAGTTTTTGATTAAATTCGTCTGTTGAAAGTGCCACTATTAAATAGTCGCCGAGTGCCTTAGCACGGCGAAAAAGGTTTATATGCCCATAATGCAATAAATCAAATGTTCCGTATGTTATTACTCGTTTCAATAGTCTTATTCCTTTACTTCCCACTCTAAGATATTTCGCTTCTCGCGGCTGAATATTATTCCTATTTCCATTATCTTCTTGCCGCTGTCGGAATATATCTGAGCATAGTCTTTTTCTTCAAGCTGCCAGAGTGCATCTTCGATGGGTTTGTCAACTTTAAACTCCAAAATATAAATATATTCATCGGCAAAAATTACGCTATCCATTCTCCCATTGGCGGTGTGGACTTCATTTCTGCACTCCAAGCCCAGCATGTTTATTATGTTTGATACTGCAAATTCAAAGTAATATTCTGTAATTTTGCTACTTAGCGAATAATCGACTCTGCCCAAGTATGGCACGAGCAATCCCATAAAATCTTCGGGTTTTCCATCAAGCAGTGACCCCACAAGCTTCGTCATTGTCGACTTTCTTATTGTGTTTTCTTCTTTGGAATAGTTTCTCTCCAAAAAGCTTGCCAGTGATTGCCTAACTTCAACATTCGGATAGTCAAGAGTATAGCTGCCGGTTCGCTCATCATAATCCTTAATCGTAAGATATCCTGCCTGATACAGCAGTGGGAACAGGGTAATCGTATTATCTCTGTAATCACCGAAATCTCGTGCGCTCATTTCTGTGCTCTCTATGTCAACAACATCAACTTCCTTCGATTCTAAATATTTACGTAAAAACGACGGTTCACCGCTCATGCTCCAGAATGGCGCAAAATCTCCCGAGTTGGCAAAATGAGTCAATATGCCGTATGTATTATAGACCGCAATTTTATCCTTAGTAAAAAAATACCCATTATAGAATTCTTTGAGCCTATTTAGATACGCCTCTTTGCCGCCATGCTCGGGTGAAAACGCATCAATCTCAGGCGCAAAATATGTTTCAAGTTCTTCTTGTGTTATCCCGCATATTGTGCAATACTCGGAATTCATTGAAATGTCAAACGCTTGGTTGAATCCTGAAAAAGCACTCACCTGAGCAAATTTTGTCACACCTGTTACGAACGTAAACCGCAGATATCTGTCACTTTGTTTTAGCACGCCATAAAGTCCTCTGAGCTTTTCGCGTATTTTTTCATTTAACTCCGGTCTATCAAAAGTGTTGAATAGTGGGTTGTCGTATTCATCTATTATTACAACTACTTGTCCTATTTTTTTTGATAGTTCGATTATGACATTAGAAAGCCGATGCTCGATGTACTTGCTTTTTTTGACTACTATGCCATATGTGACACATACTCTATCAAGCTGTTCATCAACACTTTTAACCAGCACGTCAACTCCATCAACTGTATAATCGTTTCCTCCAAACTCAAAGTGGATTATAGGATGCTCTTTCCACTCCCAGTCGGTCTCAGATATGTAAAGCCCCTCGAAAAGTTCTTTCTCGCCGCGAAACAGCGACTCTATCGTCGAGCACAGGAGCGACTTCCCAAATCGCCTCGGACGAGCGAGAAACACCGCCTTATACCTCGTGGCAAATTCATAAATGTGCATTGTTTTGTCTACATACACATCGTAATCCCTGCGAAGATCGCTAAACGTCTGCACTCCGCCTATCGGCAATTTCCTCTTTTTCATCTATGCAACACCTCCCGCACCAACTACTCAACACCGAAGTACACTTTCTTTCCCATAGTTTACCATATCCTTATCTATCATGCAAACTCTAACCTCAAGTCAATATCTCGTAGCAAATTGCCTGTTACAGGTCACACTATATTTAAATTAGCATTTTAGACGGAGCAAATTAGCGAATCACGGCGAAATATCGAAAAGGTGCTCGCTTGTTTGAGCGAAGCGAGTTTGCGAGCACCCGATATGAGCCAATGAGTCGCTTTTTGCGGAGCCGGGGGAAGCTAATTTAAATATAGTGTGACCTGTAACATTTGCCTTACTACAGCAATATCTTCAAAGCCTCGTTAACAGTACTTTGAAGCTCCGAGTCGTCGATTAGTTTCTCGGCTACAGCACGGTTTAAATACGCGGGCATTGAGCTGCCCTTTAGTGCTGCTGCCAGATTATTGTTTGCGGTATTATGCTCAATACCTGCGAGTTTGATGTAAAAGAGTATGCTTCTAACTCTTGTTGCAGCGTATACAGGCATAATGTCTGAAAAAGTCTCCCTCAGCCCGTGAGCATTTACGTACTTCTCGACACAATCAAATGCAAACACATAACTCTCCGCAATATTTCGGCTGCGAGTCGTCACTCGCATGGTGGAATCCTCACGTTGAAAATAATTATAATACGAATCTTTTATATGTACAACTTTATTTGCAAAAGCGGTGCAAAACATTGTGAATATAGTATCCTCCGATATGTCAACAGGCTGAAATTCAATGGTGTTTTCAGTAGCGAGTCTGCGTCTGATTATTCTTGACCAGAGATAATTATTCGGTTTTTGCATACAAAAATATTTTCCGAAATAATGCGGATACCCGACCTTGGAGACATCTATCACCTCATCTTGCATATCCGAATATGAAGGTGTGACTTTATCTGTATAAACGAGGTCATAGTTACAAACTACGATGTCTGCATCATGCTTTTCCTGCTCGCGAAACATATGCTCATACATACCCGGCTTTATGCTGTCGTCAGAGTCTACGCTTGTTATAAACTCCCCTTTTGCGGCATTAAGCCCGAACTGCCTTGTAAAAGTTGCCTTATCATGTTTATCTGTGGTGAGAAATCTCACTCTTGAATCTTTCTCCGCATACTCACGCAAAATATCAGCACTGCCGTCCGTTGAATGGTTATCAACGCAGATTATTTCCATGTCAGAAAATGACTGTGCCAGTACAGATTCGACACACCGCCTCAGATACTCTGCGGTGTTATATACTGCAATGATTACTGAAAGTTTTGGCATATTATTTTGTCTCCTTTTTTGCATAGAGTAGCTGCTCAAGTGTATTTTCTGTGTCGACTATGCCGGGTTTTCTTGCGGTGATGTTTAAGTAACGAATACGAATGTTTCGCTCAAATTCCGCCATGTCCTCTCCCTTAAAAAGCTCCCGATAACTTGCAATTGTTTCCATGTTGGCAAAGGTATAGCTTTCATTGTAGTACACTTCCTCTACACTGTCTGCGCTAAAGCCGACGCTGTAGAGCAGAGCAACCAACTCATTTACAGAAGAAGTGTTGATTTTTCTGATTCTGACTGCATCTCTCGGTGTTGTCCTGCGAGAGAGCAATACATTGTTTAGTGTGAGCAAATTCCCGGGCGGCTCCGATAAAAAGTGCAGTTTCCCATTAGTCTTTAGCCTGCTCAGCACGGCAGACAGAAACTTTTTCGGATGTCGCAGCTTCATTATATCGTCTGAATAAATAACTGCATCAAACTCTACGCCTTCAAATATTGACTGAACCTCGTACCAGTTATCCATCTCTTGAAATCGCACTGATTTGTCAAACTGCTCAAATTTTAGTTGCTCCATAGTGTCAGCCGCAAAATATTCGATATTTTGAATATTTAGTGTTTTGTTCACAGATTGTAACTGCATAAGAGCGTGAGCGCGGCTTGCTCCTAAAAATAATATCTTAGCCCCTGCATCTGTACTTATCGACGCAGGAATATTTTTTTCCAAATCGGTGGGAAAAAATCCATATTTTTCAAAAAACAGCTTTTCTCCTGCGGCAAGCATGGTGCGGCGAGTCTGCAAAACTGTATGCCCGCCGTCAAAATGGTGGACATATGTATCCCTTGCCTGCACTGCACGGTATCCTGCTTTTGTTTGCGATAGTATAATATCTCCGTCCGAAAAATAAAATGGGAAATAAAAACAATCCTCAAAATATCCAAGCTTTCGCCTTACCGAAGGGCGTATCAGCGTGACATAACCATAATGCATCAGCCAGTCCTGCCACATATTTGGGTTGCTGATGTTATAATGCTCCCCAAACTCTTGCACCTGCTCGACATCATAAAGCCCAAACGGCGGTGAAATGCATAAAAACTCTGCCGCTCTGTTTGTCACCGGCAAAACCGACGCAATGCAGGGGTCTGATTTAATGCACTTCAGCATATTTGATGCCCATCGCGGAGTGACGACTATATCGTTGTTCATGTACAGCCAGAACTTCCCGTTATCCAGTCCTGATTCATAAAAGATGTGCAGGGCAAGCAGAAGCCCCGTGTTTTCTGTCAGTCTAATCAGTTTTATTCGACTGTCATTTTTAAAGTATTCATACGTCCCGTCACTGCTTCCGTTATCTATCAAATACAGTTCGTATGAAACATCATCGGTATTTTCAAAAATGCTCTCCAGGCATAACTTTGTCAATTCCAACTGATTGTAGGTAGCCAAAAATATAGTCACGTCATATGGCTTATCAGACATTTCTTCATCGGGTTTCTTCTCTTCACTGCTTAGCTTCTCGCACAAACTTAATATATTATCGTTTCGCTCTTTGACTTTTTCGGGATTCTCACGGATATAAAAATCATATTCCGCCGTTTTCAGCAGTGTTTTTGCGATAGCTGAGAGAATTTCGCTTCTAAATGTAATTTCTGCGTTTGTTTCTTCAAGATAAAACATCAAGTTTGTCAAAATTTTAATAAGCCTATAGTCAGGCTCTTTTTTTTCGCAATACCACGCATCAAGCTCGCTCTCGTATAATTTAGCGGCTTTCAAAATCGTATCGCTACAGCCATCGCCGTCAAACTGTATAGCACTGTCTGTAAGTTTTATTATTTCGTCAATCAGCTTCATGTGGCTTCCCCAAAATCTAATATTACTTAACCGCCTGAATAAAATGAATCTTTGTACTGAAAATCTCTTGCGCTACAGGTTTTACATTTTTGTTGCTCACGGCTGTATATGCTGTGCAATCTTCCCCGTCGTCTTGCAGGTTGTAGACATCGGCACTGCAAAACCCCAGTCCCCCGAGTCGCTCCAGCAGGCCGTCAAGTGAAATTAAACCACTTCCGCATAGTTTATTTTTCTCATAAAGCCCTTTGTCCCTCAAAAAGCTGTTTATATTGCCGGCATATCTAATGTTAAAAATGCCTCCGAGCAGTGCGCCCTTCGGTTTCAGTAATCTAAAGTATTCTTTCAGCATTGCATCGCAATCATCTGCATAGCCTATATCCTCGCTGACTATAATCGCATCATAAGTCGCATCTTCGATTTTGAGCAGTGGCTTACTGCTATAACCTGTGTAGACATTTTCCGAAAACTGCTTTGCAGCAGAAATCCACTCATCGTCTGATACGAAGCTGTCAATTATCGTATTTCGCTCGATTAGCGTTTGCAAATAATCCCCGGCACGAGGATTCACCGCAAGGGCATGACTACATGAAACTGTTGCAATAAGCTCTTTTATCGAGCCAAAGCCGTCTTTGCTATGAAGTTTTTGCTCTGATATTTTCATACCGCTAAACCTGCCGAATACACCGCTACACCATCGTCAACACCTTGAGTTCGCTCGGTTGCCGTGATGAAATCAACGCGGTGGAGAGTTCCCTTCTGGAACGTGTATGGTATCGACAGCCTTTTCCTCTCTCCGGGTTTTAATTGAATCGAAAAATTCTTGCGCTCGGTAAACAGGTCTTTTTCTTCGTTATAACTCAAAATTTTTATCAGTGTGAATTGCTTTTTGCTTTGCACAGACTCTATATCAATTTCAAGCTTGCTTGCATGTAATCTCGGGAAAACAAATGCATTTGAAAGCTCGTAAGATGTCCGGTAAACTTCGCCACTACTGTTTTCGCGTTTTCTATGCCAGCGAATGCCGTAATGCACTATTTCCTGTCTGTCGCCGTCAATATCTGTTTTATCAAAAACCAATGCTCTTGACTTACAACGTCTGCACATTGGGCTGAGTGAGAGATTATCACGGAGTTTGTGTAGGCGGTCTTGCGTTTTTTCGTCTGAATACTTTTCACCTTTAGTCAGGTCGGCAAGGATATAATCCGCCTCGCCGTCAATATTGCAAGCCACCAATTGCCCGCTTGATAGAAGGCTGACATCGCCTAAACGGTCGCATTTTTCTGTCATTGCGTGCCAGTTTTCTTCGTTATAGACGTATTTATCATCGGGAAGTAAGGTTTTAAGCAAATCATCTGCGCCCCATGTTCCGAAATTCTTTGCATAAATAAGGCAATTCGGCGCAAAATTAAACTGCTCCATGGTATCTGTTTCGCTCCACTGCTCTAAATCCGTCAATGGAGTGTATGCCGTGTACTTATACGGGATAGGGCTTTTTGCATCTTTTATGGTTTCAAAGTTCTCGGGATATTTTTTCTGCATTTCATCTCTAAAATCGTCGCAACGCTTGCCAAATTCTCGTTTCCACTCTTTAAACTCATCTATGCTTTCGTACCACTCGAAAAGATCCAGCGGTACATCGCTCCGCGTCAGCACATTGTTGACCACTTCCGGACTTAGTATGCATATGCGCATCAAACCCTTATGAGCATATTTAAACTTACATTCCAATATTTCAAAGAGGAGATTTATCCAATCTTCATATGTCAGGTGCTTTTCACCACGCCGGTCAAATACCCTTTTTGTAGCTCCTTGCATACTGAAAATGATGTCAAAATCGGGATATTCTGAGAATAGCTTATCTTGAATTTCCTTATTCATTAGTGCCCAGTTGGTGACAAGGCAAACATAGAAGTTAAGCTCCTTGCATATATCCATGAAGTCAAAAAAGTGTTTACTCACCAACGGCTCACCAAGCACATGAGGGAAAATAGTCGGATATAAAACGTCGCTGTTTTCTGAGCCTAAATCTTGCAAAAAGGCCTTCATTATTTCGGGGTCCATGTTCATTTTTTCCCGCTTTGTTATCCCGTATGTACAGAAATTGCACGACTGATTACAAAAGCTTGTTATTTCCACAAAAATCGGCTTTGTATAAAACACATACGGCACACAAAGCTCATCGAACAGAGCTGCGGGCAGGTGTTTCGAGCCTGTTTCACATATTATGGTAAGCGTTTTTTCCTTTTTGACATATTCGGCTAGTTCATCAGGCGTGATAACAGGAATACCTTCAATAGAAGTTCCCCATTTTTCTTTGTTTTTGTCGCAAAAGGCGTAAACGTCAAAACCTGCTGCGCTTAGTTTATGCAACACTTCGATAGCAACATTATCAGTGCCAAACAGTATATAATTGTCATAGCCACTCAGAATTTGTGTGTTCATAAACTCTCCGTTTTCTATACTCGCAGGCAGGCTGAGTAGACAGCTACGCCGTCGTCTTTATCATTGATTCTCTGTGTCGCAGTTATAAAGTCAACCCTGTGGAGCTTTCCTTTTTCAAATTCATAGGGAATAGATAACGAGGTTCTTTCACCGGGTTTTAGTTGCATCGAATAATTTTTGCGCTCCGTAAACAGCTCTGTTTCCTCATCGTAGTCGAGTATTTTAATAAGCGTGAACTGTTTTTTATCTTGCAAGGACGCAATATCAAGAGTTAAAAAATTAGCGTCAATGCGCGGAAATGCAAATATATAAGACAGCTCATATGAAGCTCTGTAGACCTCTCCTGAATCATTTTCTCTCTTCCCGTGCCAACGTATGCCGTAGTGAGTAAGTGGCTGTGTCTTTTCGTTTAACTCTGTTTTATCAAACACCAACGCCCTTGCTTTGCATCTTCTGCAAATTTGGCTCAGCGAGAGATTATCTCTCAGCTCGCGAATTCTCTCTTGTGTTTTCGCATCGCTGTATTTTTCACCCTTATTTAAATCCGCAAATACAAAATCAGCTTCATTGTCGATACAGCATGAAACCAGTTGACCGCTTGAGAGTAGTGCGACATCACCTACACGGTCGCATTTTTCGGTCAGTGCATGGTAGTTTTCTTCGTAATGAAGATACTTGTCATTTGGTATAAGCGACTTAAAATATTCTTCCACACCCCATATTCCGAACTTTTTACTGTATATATGGATATTGGGTGCAAATTCAAACTGAGCAGGTTCATCGGTATTTACCCACTGCTCTAAATCTTTTAGAACATTGTAGAGATTAAAATAATATGAAACCGGGCTTGTGGCATCTTTTATAGTTTCATAATTTTCAGGGTACTTTTGGCGCATTTCATCATTAAACGCCGCACACCGCCCGCCGAAATCACGTTTCCACTGTGTAAATTCCTCCATGCTGTCATACCACTCAAAAAGATGTAAGTCGCAGTCACTTCTTGTCCATAGCTTATTTGCACGATCCGGAAATATCGTACTAATCTGAATTGCGCCATGATGGGCATATTTGAACTTCGCCTCCATCACTTCAAACATTATATCTATCCATTGCTCATATGTGAGCTTTTTTTCCTTGCGCCACTCAAATACCTTTTTTGTCGGCCCCTGCAAACTCAAAACAATGTCCAAATCCGGGTATTCGGTAAATAATCGCTTTTGAATATCAGGGCTTAATAGTGCCCAGTTTGTTACAACGCATACGTAAAACCCCAACTCCTTGCACGTATCCATGAAGTCAAAAAAGTGTTTGCAGACAAGCGGCTCACCCATAACATGAGGATATACTGTCGGGTATAAAATGTCGCTGTTTTCCGATTTCAGGTCATGCAGAAACTCTTTCATCAACTTTGGATTTAAATGGGATTTCGGACGCTTTATGTATTCATACGGGCAAAATGTACATGCTTGATTACAAAAGCTGGTAATCTCAACGAAAATAGGCTTGGAAAAGTAGATGTACGGTATATTCATTTCTTCGAGCTGTATTGCAATGAGGTGTTTTGCGTAACTTGAGCATACTACTGTAAGCGCGTTTTCCCGACTGACAAAATCCTGTAAACCAAGAGGTGAAATTACCTTCACTCCGTCTATTTTGGTGTTCCACTTGCTTTCATCATTATCACAAAAGCAAGCAACCTCGATACCTGCCTCACGAAATTGCCTGAGTGCTTGAATACCAATCGGACGCGTCCCGAACAGTACATATTTGTCGTAGCCGTTTAGTAATTGTGTGTTCATGCTACAGTAGCTCCTCAATCGAGATTTGCTTCATTATCACTTTTTGCTTTTTCGTGAATCATTAAAAGTTCTTTTGTAGCATATCAATCCGTCCATAGTTTCCATGGTGCTTTGCCTTTGTTCCACAGGTCTTCCAGTAATTGCCTGTCGCGCTGAGTGTCCATGCATTGCCAAAAACCATGATGCTTGAAAACACCAAGCTGTCCTTCGTTGCTCAGTTTTTCGAGCGGGTCGCGCTCCAAGATTGTATAGTCGCCGTCAAGATAATCTAAGACCTCAGGCTCCATGACCATAAATCCCGCATTTATCCAGCTGTGGGTTTCCTCAGCTTTTTCCTGAAAGCCTACTACAGACGTACCCCTGTCATCTATTTCAAGTATTCCGAAGCGACCACCCGGCAGCGTCGCTGTCATTGTGACGGTCTTACCTGAGCTTTCATGCTGCTTAATAACATTCGGTATGTTTACATTGCTTACACCATCGCCGTATGTGAGCATGAATGGCTGTCCCTCTAAATACGGCTCGATACGCTTTATGCGGCCACCCGTCATGGAGCTTCGCCCTGTATGCGCAAGCGTGACTTTCCAAGGCTCTGCAACACTGCTGTGTACTTTCATGCTGTTGCCTGTAGAGAAATCAAAGGTCACGTCTGACCTATGAAGAAAATAATTGGCGAAGTACTGCTTTATCATGTGTCCCCTGTAACCGCAACAGATAATAAAGTCATTATAGCCATAGAAAGAATAAATCTTCATAATATGCCATAAAATCGGAAATCCACCTATTTCTATCATCGGCTTGGGTTTTAGATGGCTCTCCTCACTGATTCTGGTACCCATTCCTCCGGCGAGAATTACTACTTTCACTTACAAATCCCCTCCTAAAATTATGCTAAGTAAAAATTATGCACTAATTTTTACACATTTCTAAGATTTTTCTGCCTGCTGTGCCATCTGCGTTTTCGGCTTCCGTCGCATATGCTTCTCTTTGCTTCTGCATTACTTCATTATTTATCGGCAACAGCTTTGAAATAAATTCCGCAGGGCTTCCGAATGACATAGCATCATTAAGCACATATCTAGACCAGGGTAGCTCGATTGCAGCAGCGCCCGCCGTGGCATTTTTCATGCATTTATCGTAGTCTTTATCGGAAATTGTAAATCTGTGTGGCGTAACATCTTCGAGGTTTTCAGGGTCAAACTCATATACTGTGCTATTCCATCTGGCGCATACGAATAATTTTTCCCCTCGTTGTCTACAATAACTGTCATACTTAAACACTTTGTTTGCTGCATCTTCAAGAACCGGAAACGCTTTCGCGTGTTTCATATCCCCGGTTGCTTTTTCCAGTTTGACTGCCATATTTGCATATACCGGAAGCATTAACAAATATGCCCCACAGTCTATAATGGCCGAAAAGCAAGTATAATTCTCATCTTTGTTTGCCATAAAACCTTGCGGGAAATTATCGAAACTCAGCATTTCATCATTTATATAATCCCATCGCCTTACAGCGTCATGCTCCTTTGTAACAAACCATAGATATTCCCCATCGAAGCAAGCAGCTTCACATATTTCAAGCTTTTCGTTATATGCGAGCAATGTCACTTCTTGCGTTTTTAGATTATACAGTGCGAGTTGCCCACTACCGCCCGGTAAAATCATTATTTTTTCCTCGTCTGGTTGATGAATGAACGTAGGTCTGAGGGCTGTCTTGCCTTTAGGCATTCTTTCGTTTATTGCATCTCTAAGCTTCGTGTGATATTCAACCTCTCCGCTCTCAGGAAAATAAGCTATAATAACACCCTCATTCTGCCCAAAAGCATAGAGCCCTTTCTCACATTTTAAGACACGGTTTATTGTATAGGTGTCAAATCCTAAACTTTTATCTGAATACTCTTTTAGGAGAGGTGTCCTGTGTATATCGCCTGTTTTTAAGTCGCACTCTAATATGTTTTTTGAATAATACGGAAAAAGTGTTAATTGCCCCTTATTTTCGGCAGGGTAGATATATGGAAGGCTGAAATATGCTTCTTCATCTTTTGCCATCAACTTGGCACTATTTTCCTCAAAATTAAGTTTAAACAGCCCATTAAAAAATAATGAATACGCCAGGCCGTTGCCTTCTTCATCAAAGATAAAATCGACAAAAGTTACAGCAGGTTTGTCCGAATCTCTATGCAGTTCAATGCCAAATACTGTTTGGTGTATGACAGGCTTACCCGTAAGCATATATAGTGCCGCCACCGAACTTGCATCGCCGTAGTATGCATCGCTGTAAGTTATAGACCTGTGTAAATCCGTAGTATCGTCGAATATGCCGTATCCCGCCGCCCTGTAATCATTTACAATTTTGAGGTATTCGTCTGCCAGCATTGCGCGCATTGACCTGTATGTGCTCTCGCTCAGAGGGTGAGGCCGCCACCACAGCACCACGTCGCCACGGTTACGGAACGCTTCAAGGACATAACGCAGTTTTTGAAGATATAGCTCGCCGCCCTGCAAAATGGCTCCGATTGAAGTGTTGTATAGTATTACTTTTTTTCCGCCTATAAGATTTTCCCAATCTTTCGGCAAAGTAAAATCCTCGCGTTTTGAGTTTACTACCTTGTCAAATTTCGGCGAACCCAGAGCGACAAATTTATCTTCCGGTTTGCCATGTTCGTTGGCGAATGATTTCTTATATGCCTTTATATAGACTTCTCTCAGCTTTTCAGACTGCACTACAACCTTATCGGCATGAATACAGCCTTGCAGCGTGGCAAAATGATCCTCTATATCCTCACCTGCCACAAAATACGGAACATATACCAAGCAATCAGTCAGATGTTTCAGCCGCTCGCAATAAAAATCCGGATGGACTCGCGAAACATAATTGTACCCATCATACGGCGCAAATGTGAATATCACATCGGGGTGACGTTCTTCCAAATCATATTTTTGCCAATCCACGCACTCTAAATAATCGGGGTAGCAGTCCGCTCCCTCAAAGAAATGTTCTTTAACAGTACCGTCAGGATTTCGTGAGTCGTAAGGAATCGGTATCCAGTATGCATCACAGTCGGGGTCTTCTTTCGCCGCGAGATAGATGGACTCAAGACTGTCGCTCATGCTCGCCTTGTAGCTTAAAAACGCTATTTCGATTTTATCGGGTTTTAGCTCGAAATTGACTGAATTTCTTATCTTTACAAGCTGTTTTTTTAGTGGTTTTTCGCCAATCTCTCCGTTATGCGCCTTAAAAATAAGGTCGCAATATTCTTCAAGGAGAGCAACCGTCTCGGTCCCCTCTCCCATTAAATCTTCAATAAATTCACCAACTGCAATAGCTCCATCCTGGCAGTCGGCAAAAAGGCTCTCAGCCTGTGCGCTTTCTAAAGTTTTAAGTAGCTCAAGTATCTGTCGTTGCTGGTGTTTTCTCACCTCTACACCCTCCACTCACAGTAGCACCAATAACTGTTTAATTGCAAAGAAGTATATCACAAAAAAAGGATTGGTGTCAATGTCGAAATCTGCCCTGACATATCAAAAAAATAGTTGTTCATTTTCTGATGGGGAGTTGCATAATTTCTCATATTATGATATATTTTTGGTATGAATGCATTGCTGATTGTGATTATTATTGTGTTGAGTATGTGCGTTGCAGCACTTATGGTTGCGATGGTTATTACGCTACGCAAATATAAAAATGTAACGTCCGAGAGCGCAAACGAGAGTACAAATGTTACGATGATGACTCTTTTGGATTATGTTCCCGACATCATATTTGCAAAAGACAAAAACAAGCGGTATACATATGTCAATGAAACATACTTAAGATTATTCGGCTACACAAAAGAGCAAGTATTGGGCAATCTCGATTCGGATTTACCGGGACTCGATTCACAAAAAACGCGTTATTTTACCGAGACTGACAACGTTGTTCTTGACCGTCAGGAGAATTTTTTTGCGGAAGAGTACCTCGAACTCCCGGGGCAAGGAAAGTTCACTTTTGAAACAAGCAAGACCCCGCTGATTGTTGACGACGAATTAGTAGGGCTTATAGGCATAGCTCGCGATGTGTCGCCAAGGAAAGCTGCCGAGAAGAAGATGATAGAGCAGCAGAGGTATCTCGGTAACATAAAAGACTCACTTGCAGCGATAGTGACTGCCGCTCCGGTTATTTCAGGTGATTATGAAGCGGCCGCCAAAATTATTGCAGAAGAAGGTTGTAAAATACTCGGTGTCACAAGGGTTGCAGTGTGGAGATATATCCCCGAGGAATATTCACTCAGATGCTTTGCCGTTTATGTAAACGGCGTGGATAACTCTCCTCTTTTGCCTGATTATTACTTAAACACGCATAAACAATATGCCGATCTTCTTTTCAGCGAAAAGGTTATTGTTTTCGGGCAAGGTGTGGCAAAAAACCTAACTACATTCCACGACTACAACTCAGGTATATGCGCACTTATTGAAGCTCCCATAAACATTCACAACAGCTTGTTTGGTGTTCTCAGCATCGAACAAGATTTTAATGAACTTTATGACAAAGAACGCGAATGGGCTGTTGAGGAGCACACGTTCGCCTCATCACTTGCCGATATTATGGCTCTTGCGGTCATGGGTTATCAGCGAAATAAAGCGCAGGAAGCCGCCGATGAGTCAAATCGAATGAAATCCGAGTTTTTATCAAACATGAGCCATGAACTGAGAACACCGCTCAGCAGCATTATCGGTTTTATGGAACTCGCTCACGGCAATGAAATGTCAAAAAAATCCAAAGAGTATATGAAAAAAACCATGGCAAGTGCCGAATGGCTAATGGAAATCATAAATGATTTACTTGACCTTTCAAAGATAGAGGCAGGAAAAGCCGAGATTGAAAAGATTCCGTTTGACATAAACAAAATCCTGCTTGGCTGCCAAACAATGTTTATGCCGCAAATCAGTGGAAAAAAGCTTAATTTTCAGCTTAACGCAGAGCCGTTTACGCCTGAAAAACTACCTCTCGGAGACCCGAAAAAACTGCGGCAAGTGTTGCAAAACCTATTGTCAAATGCTATAAAATTCACAGAGAGCGGCATGATTACCCTTTCTGCATTTATTAAAGACATTTCCGAAAACACACTCTCAATGCATTTCTCAGTTAAAGACAGCGGCATTGGTATGACAGAAGAGCAAGTCAAAAAAATCTTCATGCCGTTTGTACAGGCTGATTCAAGCACAACACGAAAGTACGGCGGAACGGGGCTTGGACTTCCCATAGCACGCAATCTTGTGGAATTATTGGGCGGTCAACTTCTCGTAGAGAGTGAACTCGGCGTTGGCAGCACCTTTACATTTGACCTCACGTTTGACACTGTTGACAGGGGTGAGTATTTTGAGATTATCGAAGGCGAGCAAATTCTTTTTGAGCAAAAGCGGCCTGTGTTTAAAGGCGAGGTTCTGCTCTGCGAAGATAGCGAAATGACGCGTCAAATGATTTTGGAGCATCTTTCAAGGGTTGGACTTAGTGTGGATATAGCCGAAAACGGAAGCATAGGCGTCAATAAGGTTTTAGAGCGTGCCGCATCGTCAACCCCGCCGTATGATTTAATTTTAATGGATATTAACATGCCTGTCCTTGACGGTAAAGAAGCAACTGAACTTATAGTCTCAAATGGCGTAACAACCCCTATAGTCGCAATTACGGCAAATGTTTTGACTGAAAGCATATCCGGTTATAAAGAAGCAGGTTTTTCTGACTATCTCGGCAAACCCTTTACCTCAAAAGAGCTTTGGCACTGTCTCATCAAATACATCACCCCCATAGCATGGCGCGAAATAGATGAGGCGCGCTCTGCGGAAATGGAACAGGCACTCAGGCAAAAATTGATTAAATATTTCCTCAGAGACGGAAGAGACAAAGTAAGGCAAATCAGAGACGCGCTCGACTTAAAAGATTACAAACTCGCACACAGATTGGCACACACATTAAAAGGTAATGCAGGACAACTGGGCGCAGAAGCCCTGCAAGTCATAGCATTTGACATTGAGTCGAAGCTCAAGGTCAATGCACAGCTTGTCACGGATGAGCTGCTTAGCAGTCTGGAAAATGCAGTTAACTCAACAATTTACGAAATGGAACAAGAAGCATCTAAACCACCTGATACAGCCGACGATAAGTCGGACATAAACGCCGCGGAGCTACTTGATACTATCAAAAATCTGCTCGAACATAGAGACGCATCTTGCCTTAAACTTATAGACAAACTACGCCTTATACCCTATACGGAAAACCTCATCGTGCAAATCGAAAACTTTGATTTTAAGCTCGCAACTGACTCGCTTGCAGAGATCGAGCAAAAACTCAGAGAGTCGAAAAAAGACCCTGACAATGCGTAAAAGGAAGCACTGAGCTTCCCTTTACACATTATGATTAGAGGATTAAAATGAAAAATGAATATCGCGACCCTGCAGATATAATATAACAAATACTTATTAAGCACTCCATCTTTATTGTTTCATACATATTAAGTTTGTTATAAGTTTTAGTTAAATTACAATCTTTTTTGTAAAA
>Ga0209755_10002879_pt1 | contig 22558 bp, 23 predicted proteins | sample TergutCo191P1_FD_187301 | JGI IMG/M metagenome (GOLD analysis project Ga0209755, IMG submission 187301) | Cornitermes sp. P1 segment gut microbial communities from Petit-Saut dam, French Guiana - Co191P1 (SPAdes) (version 2) | ecosystem: Host-associated > Arthropoda: Insects > Digestive system... | reverse complement strand
CTTGCTCGCCGTCGAATCCAGCCCGAACACCGTTGCCGTCCGCAGTTCCTCCGACGCAAGGGCGGCATACACTCGCTGGAGAACCCCGTTTTTTGCCCAGCGGTTTACGCGGGTGTAGATGGTGTGCCATTTCCCGTAAGACTGTGGCATGTCCCGCCAAGGGGTTCCCGTTTTGCAACGGAAGATGAGGGCCTCCAGGATATCCCTGTTCTCAATATCGACGTTTCCTCTCTGCTTGGGCAAAAGTCCCACTATCTTATGGTACTGCTCTTCGTTTAGGTACATTCCCTAATCTTATAGGGGGATGTCGGTTTAGAATAGTGCTAACACGCCCTAGCTACATCAAATATCACAAAAAACAAGGCCCTTTTAAGCCATAAAAAGCCCATAATTTTATGGCATTTCCCCATTTGCTTTCAATGCTTGCAGTTTCTGGTTTGCTATACCGCATGATGTTAGGTTTATTGGGTTGTGGAAGGGGGGGGGTGTAAAAAAGGAGTCAATATTGGTTCAAGATTTTGAAAGTGACATCATGCAGGCTGCAAATAATTTCCTCACGTTGCGATGGCGTAAGAGCCCGCCCGTCTTCCGCCCTATCCTGAAATAAACGATACGATTCGACATCCAATGCGGATGCTATTCGTTCAATCATATTGGGGGACGGAAATTTTTTTCCAACTTCTATTTCTGCGATATATGCCTGGGAGGATTTGCACAATTCGGCAAGTTTCGCCTGCGATATGCCACGATTTTTTCGAAAAATTTTCATATTGATGATGAAGATTTCTTGAAAGGTCATTGTTTCCCCCAACTGTACTTTTTCTAGATCAATTACGACAAATACCCACCAACCGAACCGTTTCTTCAATATTCTTTCTGCTGGATGCTCCGAACACAACGGATTGAATGTTCTGCCTATTGATAAAATCATATGCTTCCTTAGCAGGAATGGCTCCCGACGCAAGCGTCGACATCGCCATTAACTGGTAGACCGATGGGTCATTTCTGGTAGCCACATCCACGTATGCCTCCACATCCGGCGACATGAGATAGCCTATCTTGTTGAACGACGCGCATATGACAACATCCTTTATTCCCCACTCATCAAGCCTATTTACCAAAAACGGCAGATTCTGGGTTATCAGACCAGGCAGGACGTTATATTTGTTGCGGATATATTCGCAATATTCAAAGAATATTTCCCGTATGCCATATCCCAGCATAAGATCCGTGATAATATTCTGCAAAAATATCACCTTGACATTCAAATCTCTGAACATCTTCACTTCTACATCAATGAGCAACTGCATCATCTTTATCGCATCCTTGCCGAGTACCGCGATACCACCCTTGGCTATTTTTCCCAGAATATCCGTCGCAGAATTATCTTTAAACAACACTTCATTGATTGCGGGAAAAATCCCCTTCTCCGCAACCAAATTGGCGTATTTGTGGGGGTATGGAACCGAGGGATACCAGGCTATGTCCTGGTATTTCGTTTTATTCTCCCTGAAGTAATCGCAGATATCTTTGGCCCTGTCATTGCTGTTGAGCATAACCGCCCTGACACCCACATCAAAGGCCATATCGTATGTACGATATATTGCGCCAATATCAAAAAACCTTTCGGCCAGCTGCTGCGCCTTCTCCTGCGACATATGGTTTATGCCGAAAAACTGGTTATCCCCGAATATTATCTTGTCAATTAGTTGCACAATCACACACTCCCATTCTGGTCATAATCATTGAAGATATTTTCCATAATCTCCAATGTATCCATGCCATCAGCAAACGAACACTTATTCTGGACATGGTTGTCCAGAATACAGTCCACAAAATGATACAATTGCCGAGTGAATTCGTTGCCTCTCACATAAAACGACACCGGGCTAAAGACATCGGTGATATACAGCGTGTTCCATCCCTGCCGAAAACAATACTGGGCATTCACCTTGTTCTGATATATTTTCAGGGAATGCTGATCCGCCACGATACGCCCATTATCCCCGAATATCTCAATCTTATTCGTCGGTTTCCGGTAGCTGGCATCACTCCAATTAATGTTCAACTGCCCAGTTATACCGTTCCTGTATACGAATGTAGAGAAAACTGCGTCCTCCACTTTCTTGGAATATATATGATTCAGAGCAGATCCTACCACCTTATCAGGCTTGCCTATCAGGAAATTGACCAAATCAATGGCATGGCAGGCCATCTCAAATACCGCACCGCCCCCCTCCTCGCGAGAGGCTCTCCAACCGGAACCTTCATCCGTCCTGGTGACGGTACAGCTGAACATCTCCGACTTGAACCTGATCACCTTGCCGATGACGTTACCGTCAAGCAGTTCCTTTACCTTTGTAAATACATCGTTAAAACGGTTAACATAGCCCACCTGGTTTACCAAACCAGAAGGTTCGTATAATTTGGCCAACTCACTCGCCTGCCTGAATTCCGTTGTAAAGGGTTTTTCCACGAAGGCATGTACCCCTATCTCAGATGCTTTCTTTGCAATAGGAAAATGCAATTTAGGAGGCGTACAAACCAAAATGGCATCCGGTTTTGATCGCTTGAATAAGTCCTCATAGTCCTTATACGCCCTTACATCTATATATTTGGTTAACATGGACAGCACCACCCCTGAAGTATCTACGACGGAATCAATCACGATATTGGGATTGCTGTTGATAATGGCATAATGGGTTATACCCATACGCCCCATTCCGATAATAGCAAGTTTTAGTTTATCCATACTTTCTTCTCCAGCATTTGGTTCTTCGATTATGTGCCAACATATTTTTTTACACGATAATTTTTTCGTTTTATTTTTTCCGCACCAAAAGTTGTATGGAAGAGGCGCTTTAGCAAAGACGGCTGTATATGTTTCTTACCTATTTTCTTGAGGAACATATTACGTTTATGAAAAATAGTCCACATTATTTTATACATTTTAAAGCTACGTATATTTGTTAGGCTTCCAAACCTTACCGTAATCATGTATATCACTGTATCAACAGCACGAATAGAAGAAGCATAATGCCCAGCCAAACAGGAGAAAAATAGATCGTCCGCAATTGGAACTTCATCAAAGAGAATATGATTACGATCAATAATTTCTTTTTTTATCATTTTCATGCACGGAGAATTAAACAGATACCGCAAACGATCTTCACTGTATTTTTCCTTCTTTAAATAATCGTCTACTAGTTTGTTAAATTTTTGCTCCCGACTTGCAGTCTCTCTAGTATCTATGTATATACTGGCAGCTTTAAAATAAACAATATCTTCGATATCATTTACATGAGCAAATAAGTGCTCAAAAGCATTTTCTACAAAAAAATCATCCGAATCGGCGAAAACAATCCATTTTCCTTTGGCATACTTCATCCCTACATTACGTGCGTATCCTGCCCCCTTTCCATCCTTAGTCAAGTATACTTCAACATTTTCGCCTTTTAACCCAAGCATCCACTCAAAATCAACAATACTTCCATTACTGTTATCATCTACTATTATCACTTGAATATTTTCTGCACGGGGAATCGACTTTAAACAATGGCTTAATAAATTGGGTGTATTTTTATGAGGAATGATAATCGAAAATACCGTGGAATTATTCATTAAAATGTCCTTGCCATGTTTCTAGTTTAACCTATAAGTTATTCATAATAGTAATAATTAACTATATTTTATAACTATTATCGCATGCTTACAAATGAAAATATATCAAAACCATAATGACCCGCAATATTATTGAACTGCTTGTCATTATATCCGCCATCTACATTAATTGCCCCTAACTTAAACGCATCTTTATTTTCCAAATCATATTCTCGATAAGGGTTAATGCTTATTACCTTATTATATGGATTTTTAACCTGCCTAATAATAGTACCATTTAATATAGCCATGAAATAAAACCAAATATCATCTGCATACGGTGCAAGGTTTTGAAATAACTCTCTTTTATTTATATCTTTATGCAGATATTTTTTATGAAATAATATGCCCCCACCACTACAACAAAATAGATCGGAACCTACTTTTCTATTTTTAATGCACATTTTCCATTTTGAATATGGCAATATACCTTTATCATTGAAAAGTATTTGATTGACATAATGACATACAAGATCTTCAGGGTGCTTTAAATGTTCGGACCATAATTTTTCTAACCATTTTTTTCTATAATAAATATCGTCATCTGCCGTTGCTATGTATTGAGCAGGAAATTGCTCCAGTGTGGGAATAAGCTTTTTATAGGATCTAATATCATCACACCAATTTATAAAAAGTCCAAATTTTTTGAAAATCAATAACTCGTCTGGTAGATCCTTTTCTTTGTTGGGGAATTGACTTTCCGCAAGCCACAGAATGATTTTATTAGGAAGAACCGTTTGATTACATAACGAATAAATAACATATTTTACTTCATCGATTCTTTCAGGAAAAGATGTCAATGAAACAATAAGATTATCGATTATCATTTTATTTTTTCTCTCACTTTTTAAAAATGTTATTATTTTTCTGTCAATTATTTTTTTATATATTTTTTTTTGAAATAAAAAAAATGATAACTCACGAGTTAGTGGAAAGGAAAGTAAAATGTCTCTTATCTTTCGTTTATTTAACACTGGTTGTCCTTTTCATTTAAATAGGATACCAATGTATATGCATTAATGTATGCATAGAATAACCCAGGCATAACACTATGCCAAACGTGACCAGCCGTAAAGCTGATAGACAAATAAAGCAAATTAAATAAAAAAAGAGGCATATTTTTAATTCTTATGCTCATATATATAAGGAATATATAAAATAACAATGTAAAAAAAGTAAATACTGCACCTATATGAAAAAAAGTATCAAAAAAATCAATTTCAACCCTACCTCTTTGTGGTATAACCGGTCCAAAGCCGAACAGAATCACAGCAGGAGAGGAATAACTGCTCCATACCTCGTAATTATTTCTAAAAGATGTAACCCGTCCTGATGAAACGGCATCGGCTAAATTACCACGGTTACCCAATTCGCGCCTAAAATTATGTTCAACATTCTGCCAAAATTGAGTTTGCGGTAATAATTGCACGAACAACCCAATCAATATCAAAAGGAGAAAAGGAGAGAATAATTTTATATAAAATATTCTCTTTTTAGGCGATCGAAAATAATAATCGATACACGAAATAAGGATACATGCGGCTACTGAAACTCTGGTGGTTATCAATAAGGAAATAACAAGCCCTATCGCGTATACCAATAATATTTTGTTGCTCTTAGTTGAAATCCTCATTAATACGATATAGTATAAACAAATAAATAACACCGAAACCTGATTACCAGCGTAAAAGAAACCCCTGATGCCTATTTCCGCAAATCTATATGTATAAAACCCAAATCCAAAAATACCAAGTATTATATTGCATAAGAACACAAAGATATTGACCGCTAAGAATTTATTTGATGTATACTTCTCCAGCCTATTATTAGGCTTCAACAAAAAATAAAAATATATAAAATATACCTGGTTACTAATTATTTGTAAAGACATTGCCAGAGATTCACTGTTCCAGGGAAAATCGCTCACTATATGCGTAAAGGCACTAAGGAACATAAATGAAAATAAAAACGCCACAAGGCAAATAATATTTACGTTCTTTAGGGCTACAGATAATATCATCAACAATAATAGAAAAGGTTTATATATGGCCGATATACTTGGACCTCCCACTTCTAGCAGGTATCCAGTAACGCTATCAAATAGCAAATAGAAACATAGGCAAACGTATATCAGATAATCCAAATGATTATCGACACCGGAATGTGATTTTTTTAGTACACTAATGTTAGCAAACATATATTACGTCCAAAAAATCAATTTCCTTGAATAATTTTATTTAGCACAGAACCTTCTCTTAATTTTTGAAATGTAATATAAACCGAAGACCAATTAATGCTTTTATCTAAAACTGAAAAATCAATATTGACATACCTATCTTCAATTCCAAATAAATGGAACAAAGTATTGAACCTATCGTTCATCCCTATATTTTCACCGGCAAGAGGTATAACGGAGAAATTTTTCTCAAACAAAAGGGAAAAAACTGTACAGTGATAGGAATTTGTTATCACGAATTCGGCATATTCCAGCAAATAAACCCATTCGGGAATTGTTGCGTTTGTTTTTTTGTATTTATCCTGTTGCAGATTTCCCGTAACATATATAACCTCAATATTCTTATTCTGCGCCCAATCGTATATATCTTTTATTGAAAAGTCAAATTCATTTCCCACTATGTACAGAAAACAATATGGTCTGTTGAGTTTACTTATTATGTCTCCATCTTTATATAAATTACGATATGACTCCGCATCCAATAGCATGGTCGGATCTGGAACCAGTTCAGCATTATGGATACCGCATTGACTGCAAATGTCCAAACCAGACTTTTCCCTTACCGAAATATAATCAAATTTATCCAATAAACATGAAAATAATTTCAATAGATTATTGTCCAATTCCTCTCTTTCTTTTCCAAAGCTTGCTGCATAGGAAAGCCTTTTTATCAACGTATCCCCAAAATTCAGTAAATAGGCATTGATTACATTTCTCGCTCTATAAATACCTGGTACATTCCAGACTTGATCAGAACCAACAATATATATATCCGCTTGGGGTGGATTTTCAACGAGTTCTTTGTATGAAGAATATATTCTTGAGGACTGATGAATATATCGATTCCGAAACCCTTCGAAGTTGCGTACGCTATCATTTTTATCGAAAGAATATGTAATCTCTCGTTTCTTAAGCAAAAAATATCTGTATAGGTTTTTTATATCGAATATTTTCAATACTCTCTTCCAAGATAATTTAGTATAATCACCTCTAGGATCATATCGAATCAAGTATGCATCATGCCCCATGTCTCTTAGGTATTTTTGCAATGCATAACACTGTAGTAGTTGTCCATAATTATTTTCGGACCACCAAAGGGTCATAATGCCTATCTTCATATTTTTATTACCCTCTTAAAAAAATATTTTATAAAAGCCAGGCATCCCAAACGAGACAGTGCAACAACAATTATTCTTTTTAATCGCACTCCCAAAGAATCAACAGTTAATCTGTTGATTAAATGAATCAATGATTCGCTATCTATTTTTTCAAAAAAATAAGTACGCTTTTTATGAGGCATAACAGATTTCACAATGCTGAAATTTCCAGCAATCGCATCCGTATATGATGTTTCTCGATCATCTTTATTTAATAGTTTGTAAGTTTTTAGACCCTTCCCCGTATTCACCATAACAAGACTTGTTCCTTTGCTATCATCAAATTCTGGCAAAATGTTTTTTATACCCCAATAGTCGGCGATAGTAATGTCACTGCCACTTTTTAATAATTTAACTGAGCAATTATGACAAGATGGACGTAAATATAAATTTTGTAGATAGCCTTTCATATAGCTATTAGTGACTGAACTTTCAGTATATGAAAATATTTTTTTTTCAGTTGTGCACATAGATTTATTAGTGAGAAATGAAATCTTAAATATTAAGATCGGATTCCATCCTTGTACCTTATCTCTAAATTTAATGTCATATACCATAGTATTATTATCTTGTAATAATATCTTAGATTGTTCGTTCAAATATTTTCTCCACACAAGTGGGCTTGGAACACCATGACAAACAAAATCAATTGTCAGAAGGTTGTCGTAATCCCTTTGCAGATATTTCTTTAGCCCCGCAATTTGACACGGAGTTCCGCCGAAAAGTACATACTTTCCACCATTCCCCGTCGTTAAAAAATTCTTAACCTGCTTGTATGTATTGCCTATTCTGCTTTGGACATATTTTGAACCACGAAATGCCGCCACTTCCGCTAAGGTTTCCGCATAACCGTGTACAACCTCCCAGTTTTCGTTAAACTGCGCTCCGAATACAACCCCGCCGCTATTTATTACGTATTCGGCAAACAAGGTAAAAATCCCACCCGATGAACTTTCATAGCGTATCTCATCGTTCATATTCTTCGCCGCGTAGGTATTTAATGGCTTTCGTCCGCCCCCTTGGTAGACTACGTGGCAAGTTTCCTTACACTTTCCGCATTCTGTACAGTTGTCTCCGTTTATCCTTGGATACAAAAACCCTTCACTATTTTCTAGCATCTCAATACCATATTGCGGACAAACATTGAAACACGCATGGCAACCACTACATTGTCTTATATCTTGGAGTATTTTCATATTTTATTTTAACCCAATAACAATTTAAAGAACTGCTTCCTGTTGGATAAAAAAATGAAAATATGGCTATAACACATAAATAATATTTCATTTATTCCAGCAATTTTTCTTATTAAAGTTCCTATATGAAATTGAGGTAACTTCTGGGAGTATATTTTATATTTATTGTATTCGTGATATTTGGTTGCATAAAGAACAAAATCATTTATTCTAGTCTGTTCAATCTTGTCATCTAGGTAATCCATATTATACAGTTTTGAATAAAACATTCTTAGATCATAACGATAATTAATAATCCGTTCCATTTCTTCAAATTTCTTTGGATGGCTTATACTTCTCTCCAATTGTCTATATACAGCTACAACTTTATCCAATGGATATATTTTGCTATTATAAGCAAACCATCGCCACATCGGCATATCTTCCCCGATCCAGTCTTTTCCTACCGGATCAATATCTTCTATATATTTTAATACCAGGTCTCTTCTTAGGCAAACCGTTAATGCGCCTATTGGATTAGCAAACATTAGTTTTTCAAATGTGACATCTTCAATATTCATCTTCTTCGGAAATACACCAAAAAATTTATTTTTTCCATTTATTATCTTATATTTACTATAGCACATCCCCGCCTCAGAGTGGTTTTCCATATACTGAATTTGAGAAGCTACTTTGCCTGGTAGCCAGTAATCATCTCCCGCGCATTGCATTATGTACTTACCAGAACAATTATTGATTACATTGAAATAGTTTTTTATCATACCCATATTTTCATTGTTCAACAACAATTTAATAATACTGGGATATTTTTCTTTATATTTTAACAATATAATTCGTGTCTCATCAGTAGAACAGTCTTCCCCAATAATAACTTCATATATATAATCGTGCTCCTGCCCAATTATACTATCCAGTGTTTGTGCTATATATTTTTCTTGGTTATAAGTTATAATAATTATCGATAATAATTTATTCATCATACAAATCTCTCTAACTCAGGAAGTTGTTCTTCAAATATAGTACTCATCAATATTATATCTCATCACCTGCGGCATCGGGAATGGTATTATCGTGATCGGTTTCTTTGGTATTAGGTGAATTTTTTAGCTCCTTTATAAAACTGAAAATGACCATCAATAGGATAAAAGCGGTAGGGAACGCGGCTATAATCGATACTGTCTTCAGCATCTCAAGCGTACTCTCCAACCAAATTAACGTGATGGGCAGTATAATAAACACCAAGGACCAGAATAGTCGGAGCCATTTGGCAGGCATACTTTTTATGGGAAGCTTCTTCATGCAAAAACTAGCTACTACAAGGGTTATTGCATCAAAAGTACTGGCATAAAATACTACCAACGTTACGGCCAATAGAGCTAGAATAATACCTGTGAATGGAAGTTGCTCAAAAAAATACAATATTACCTCGGCAGGCGGGGTTCCGCTTTCCAATAAAGCGACAGTATCCACAGCGCCGCTAACTTGCTGGTACAAACCAAAATTACCAAAAACAATAAAAGAAGTAAAAGTTCCTGCTATGCCGTAAAAAAACGCGCCAAAAATCATATTGCGAATCGTCCTGCCTTCACTAATTTTTGCGATGAAGAAAGGGGTCGCCACAAAATATGCTATCCAATAAGCCCAATAAAAAATAGTCCAATCCTGCGGAAACCCGCTATACCCGTCACCTGTAATGCGCAACGGATCCGTCCAAGTCGCCATAACGGCAAAATTTTGAACCAGATTACCCATGCCGGAAATACCGCTTTCAATAATAAACCTGGTGGGGCCAAAGAAAAGGACAAATAGAAATAATATCACGAAAAGTACGACGTTAATCATAGCAAGACGAGCTATGTACTTCATGCCCAACAGTACCGCAAGAGTAAAAATGAAGCCCACGAATATCAAAATAGATATGGTCAAACCATTCCCAAAATTAAGGCCCAAGGCTCTGTTTATGGAGCTTGATATGAGAGGAGTGGTAGTGGCGAATGTTGTAGCAATCGCCCCCAAAAGCCCCACCACGGCGATGGTATCGATAAGTTTACCAACAATTCTGTCCGAATTATGTTTTAATAACGGCCTACAGGCCTCTGAAAGCGTCACGCGTTTCTTGCCCTTGACGAAAAACAAATAGGCATAAGCAGTTGCGGGGAGAATGTAGAACGACCATGGAATTGGACCCCAATGAAACAAGGGATATGTTGATGCAATCTGCTGCCTTTGAGCCTGAGATAACTCAAAGGCACCCATTGGATTACTTTGATAATAATAAGCCCATTCAATTAGAGACCAATAGATAATATCCGCCGCCATGGTGGACATAAAAATCATGGATCCCCATTTAAAGTTTCCATAAAGAGGTTTTTCATTATTACCCAGGCGAATTTTTCCATATCTAGACGAAGCTATTATTATACTACCCAAAAAAACAAAGAGTCCAACAAAAATGTAAAATACCCCTAATCTATTTCCAAAAACATTGAAAAGATTATTAATTATCTCTTCTGCCCTTACGGGAAAAGTGGTTACTATAACCGCAAGAGCAACAACAATACAAAAAGGGAAAATGACAATATGCCAGTTAATATTTTTGTTCTTCATAAGTTCCTTCCTTTTTATCAAGTTGCTTAGATTCGTCAATAATTATACTTCATAATATAAACATATTTGAAAATATATTATGATTTTATGTATCAAACATGTTTAGCCAAAAAAATACGGAGTTCTTTTAACTCTTTAGAAAAATAATCATGTTTAGTTGATATACTCCAAGCAATCCAGTAATCACATAACAACATAGTTGCCAGAATGGCTAACCTGGAATCTGTAAGCAGCAATAATTTTTCAAGTATTTCATTGGCACTATTATGTTTGTGTGTATAAAGCGAAGCCAAAAAACAACCCAAATCCCAATACCGAACGGAGTAACACAAAAATTCCCAGTCTATGGGCGTGATTACGCCTTGCCCCTTTACTATGTTGGTGTATGCCATATCACCATGGCTTACATAACTCATATCGTCCAGGAGAGGTGAATATAGTTCTCTATCTGGAAAAAAATCGTATTTTCTGAAAACATCGATTATTGATATCATAGGTTTCAATCCCGACTTAGCAATTTCTCCAGACAAGTCAACGACTTCTTTCACGGTTATTCCTGGAGTAACATTGCCCTCAATAAAAGGCAAAAAAACTAGGTCATTAAAACGCTGATAACTGGTTATCCCGAACAGCTTCTTTTCAAACAATTTCGAATATGCATCGTCAATAAAGCTAACCGATCCATGCACTATTCTTTTTATGACAATATTACCAATTCTGATATTCAGGTTTGTATCACCTGGAAGTTTCTTCACCTCTGAGGGGGTCAATCTATTTATCAATTCCGTGGTGGACATCAAGTCGCTGCGGCCCGTAACATGAAAACCGTCTTTTGATTTAATATACTCATAACATTTGGGGTTCTCATCAAAATCGCTACCTTGACAATGATCGGTAATGCCGTATTTATCATAAAAAGATGCCGTATAACTTTCCATATAATCTTCGAGAGGGTCCTCAATTATCATGATTCTGTTATTCGTTTTAAACACAACCTTTATCGTATTTACCCTTTCCTCCATACTTTGTATCGGCGTTCTTTTAAAAGATTCCGTATATGCGTTGGATGCTACACCTATAATTAGTTGTCTTCCTGGAAACATATCCAATATTTTCATGATGCTTTCCATATGACCAGCATGAAACAAGTCAAATACACCCGCGGTAAATATTTTTCCTTCTGACTCCATTTTTACCCCCAAAGAATTAAGAGACAGTTTGTCTAATTCTATTTCTTAATAAACTAACTATCCAAAAAAATTCTTTTTCTTTTAATAAGAACAGAGCCAAAATATATATCAATGCTCCGATTGGAATACCTATAACAAGAATAAGTAGATCGTTCAAAATATTTGTCATAAATATTATAGATAAAGCCATACCACCACTTGCAATTATTACCTTGTAGATGTCTCTTACTTGCTTGAGGGGACCATAACCAAATAGTTTACCAGGTAAATATGCATTTATAAAATAACTTGCAAAACTAGTTATAAAATTGCCAATTACCATAGCTTTAATACCCATTGGTATAGTTATAAACATTACCAAAATTATAAGTGGTAATTTAGATAAATCTAATTTTAGGAAAAGATCGGATCTCCCTACTACATTGAGCATATTCATATTAACACTACTCATTGGCAAAAAAATAAAGCTTAAACTTGCCCAGAACAATAACTCTGCAGATGGCAACCATTCCTCTGTTAGAATAACAGAAATTATCTGTTCTGATAATAGCGAGAGTCCAATCATCGTGGGAAAAATGACTACGGCGGTTATTTTTAGTACCCTTTGGTATACTTCTACCATCCTTGTAGAATTATTTTGTAAAGATGCCAAAAGAGGAAATGATACCGACCGCACAACGCTTGTTATTGTTACTGGTATTGCTTGTCCAAATTCATTTGCCTTCGTAAAATAACCCAACTGCCCTTGTTGAAAATATCTTCCTATGGCCACGTTATATACATTGTTTAGAATAGTTCCATATATACCAGCTATTAATAGTTTTGAGCCGTAATTAAATAATTTTTTGAATGCTTGAAAGGAAAAAAATTGGCGAGGATACCATCGCCCTGTCAGCCAAAACAAAGACATGGAAATAAATGATCTGGCTAAAGAGTGTATAACCAAAGACCAAACACCGAGGTGGTTATACACAGCAATAATTGCTATCAAACCAGAAAAAAATATGGAAAAAATATTAACGATAAATATTTTTTTGAAATTCATAGCTATCATTAATTGGGCATTTTGCACTACAGCTAATGAATTTATGATTATGGCTATGCATAAAATTCTTATTATTGGAATTAAAAGTGGAACATCATAGAATACAGCTATCAATGGTGCACAAAAAAATAATATAATATATATAATAAGACTAATAACTATATTAAATATAAATGCGGTAGAAAAATCTTGCTCAGTTCGATTTTGTTTTTGAATTAATGCTTTTGTAATTCCACTATCAATAATTACTGACGACAGGCCAATAAATATTATTATCATTCCAATAATTCCAAAATCATCTGGAGTTAATGACCTAGCTAAAATTATACTTACGATAAATGAAACTATTTGAACAGATATTCTTTCTATACCGTTCCATGTAATTCCCAAAATTGCCTTTTGTTTCAGCGCAGGATATTCGTTCATTTCAGGGCTTTCCCACTGATAGCTTCCTTAATTTCCAGTAATATTTTATCTGAAACATTAGGATAATTTATTTTGATATATTGATCTACAAATAAATCTCTATTTTTTTTATTGGTATCCATTTCTTTGATTACGGTATTATCTATAAAATTTATTATATCATTTTCGTTAAATGCTTTATAGTAAAAATCTAAGCATTTTCTTCCAAGTTTACTGAATAAGGCATTAATTTGCGAAGTGTTTCTAAACATATAACAACATGGATGCCCTGTAACTAAATATTCTACCAAAAAAGAAGAACAATCATGAATCATAGCATCTGAATTCAAAAAAATATCATAATATGATCCTTCATTGGAATACATAACGTTTTTATGTGATAATAATTTATTTAAATACATATCTGTTTTTTTCTTTCCCCATATATCATCCCTAGCCAAGTTAACAACAAGAAGCGGATGGGGTCTAAAAATAAAATCAATTTCTGGGTATTTAATCGGAAGTTTCAAGAAGAAATCAGCATACTCCATAAAATTTGAGAATCTGGCCATTCGTGAAGTTTCATTAAGGATTGTATGATGCGGAGCAATAATGATTCTCTTACGATCACTATGAATTTTCTTTTGCACAGCATATTCATCTAGTTTACTGTATCCTGTTAAACTAACATTTTTTCCTTTAATCACACCATATCGCTTAAATTCTTTATAACCATATTCTGTTTCTACAAACACTTTCCAAGCTAAGCTCATAAAAGGAGATTGAATTATATAACGACTATAATTATCTGCTGAAAAAAAACCATAGTTAGTATGAAATGTTAATAAATCTTTATCTTTTAGATACCAAATTTGAAAATATTTATGCGTCATAGTATCATAAGGATTGGATAAACTAACTATATCAAATCTATCAGAATAATCGATAAAATCATTATTTTGTTTATTATACCCAAATAAAACTCTTTTTTCATTAAATAAATCAAGAAAAGTTCTATACGTCTTATTTAATTGATATAGCATATTCTCATGCCCCCTAGATACATCGGGAATAATTACTAAATAAGGATCAAAAATATTGTCTGATAACATTTTCTCAAATACTGGTTTGGCGGAAAATACGGAATCATACACGACATAAAAACCAACTCGTATTGAGCTTCCAGCTATAATCTTTTTATTTATTTGTTTCTGAATCATAATATAATGTTTGTGGGCCTTTTTACATATTTTTCCATATTGGAAAGAATAAAAGCAAGGTCTTATTTTATATATTATAACTTGCTTAAATTTTTTAGGCATTATATTGTATACGTTTCTTGCTAAATCATAAATGTTCATTTGACGACAACCTTATTATTACAACACTCTATTACATATTTTATTTGTGAATCTGTGAGAATTGGGTTCATAGGCAAGCTAAGCTCTTCTCGATGAATTCGTTCGGTAACAGGAAAAGATAAATCATCCCACCCTTTATAACATTCTTGTTTGTGGGGCGGAATCGGATAATGGATTAACGTCTGAATCCCCCTGCCCGCAAGATATGTCTGCAATCCATCTCTCTTACTGGTTCGTATGGGAAAAATGTGGAACACATTTGAACTCCAGTCGCTAACAGTCGGTAATATAACATTAGGATTTTTGATCCCGTCAATATACTGTTTGGCGACCTGCTTCCGCAAATCATTATCATCGTCAAGGTACTTTAATTTAACATCGAGTATCGCCGCCTGAATCTCGTCTAGCCGACTGTTCCTGCCCTTGTATTTGAACACGTACTTTTTCGAGGAACCGTAATTTGCTATAGCCCTGATCGCAACGGCAAGCTCCTCGTTATCTGTCGTTACCGCACCACCGTCCCCAAGAGCACCTAGATTTTTCCCAGGATAAAAGCTGTGCCCGGCAGCGTCCCCAAGGGAACCCGTCTTACTGTCATTAAACATACAGCCATGGGCCTGTGCGTTGTCCTCTATCAGCTTTAAATTGTTCTTCCCGCATATCTGTCCTATTTTTTCGGTATACGCACACTGGCCGTAAAGATGGACAATCATAATCGCCTTCGTCCTTGGCGTTATCGCCGCCTCTATCTTTGAGTCGTCGATCTGGTATGTGGTAATATCCGGTTCCACCAGAGCCGGAACCAGATTATTTTCCGTAATAGCCAATATGGACGCAAAATAGGTGTTAGCCGGAACAATCACCTCGTCGCCCGGCGACATAACGCCAAGTTCAATATACGCCCGCAATATCCAAATGAGCGCGTCAAGACCATTGGCGCAACCAATGGCGTACTTCGTGCCTATGTACCGAGAGTAGTTTGCCTCGAATTTGGCGTTTTCTTCCCCCTGTAAATACCAACCGGAATCAACCACGCGACTCACGGCCTCATGGATCTCATCCCTGTATTTGCAGGTTATATCTTTTAACGATAAAAATGGAACATTCAAAATTTATTCTTCCAAACTATGCTTCACGCCTGTCTCGTCACAAAAAAAACCATCAAGCAAAACCCCAGATTTTGTTATATACCCTTTCTGCCTGGCCGGATTACCGTACCACACTGTGTGGGGTGGAATATTCTTTGTAACGACGCTCCCCGCGCCGACAAGGGAATACTCCCCTATTATGTTCCCCGCCACGATAACGGAATTCGCCCCAATTGATGCCCCGCGTTTCAGGACTGTTTCAAGGAAAGAGGCTGGAAGCCGCCTAGAGCGCGGCACAATATCATTCGTGAATGTCACGTTGGGCCCGACAAAAACATCATCTTCCACCCTCAGGCCATCCCATAATTGAACCCCACACTTTACGGTTACATTATTGCCTATCACAACATCATTCTCGATGAAAACATTCATGCAGATGTTACAGTTTTCCCCTATTTGTGCCCCCTTAAGAACAACACAGAATTGCCATATTTTTGTATTGCCGCCTATTTTTGATGACTGTACATCAGCAAGCGGATGAATCATGTTGTTTTCCAATCCAAATATTCCTGATAGTCCCGTATATAATCCTTCGCGTCGTACTTGCGCGAGGCAAGCACCAGGCACACCGAGCCGGATGAAAAATCGTCGAGATCCCGCCATATACCAGGAACCACGAACAGGCCGTAAAAAGGTCGGTTCAGGGTAACGATCCTCCTGACCTTTCCGTCAAACAGGACCACGTTGAAACTGCCAGAGGCCGCCATTATCAATTGGCTGAGTTCCTTGTGGGCGTGCGCGCCCCTGGACTCGCCGGCGGGAACGTCGTAAAGATAGTACACGCGGCTAACGTCAAATGGAACGTCCCTCCCATTCCCCACCGCCGTCAGGTTACCCTTTTCGCAGTGATTCACCGGAAGCTGGATTATGGAACAGTCGTAAACCGATGATCCTGTCATGCGTTTTTCCTCATGTCGCGAAAACCGTCATAGTCTCGGATGTAGTCATCCTCATTATATCCAGTGCTTGACACAACCAGGGCCAGGGAATTGGTGGAAAAATTGTTCATCTCTCGCCAGTACATTCTGGGAACGTACAAACCATGGTATGAGCGATTCAGGCTAAACGTTTTTTTTTCGGTTCCGTTATCAAGAATGACATCGAAACTGCCGGACAAAGCCACGATAAATTCTTCGCTCTCCTTGTACGCATGACCGCCACGGAACTCCCCACCAGGAACATCGTATATCCAATATGTTCGTTTGATTACAAACGGTATCTGATTGTTGTTTTCGAAGAAGGACAGGTTACCCCGTTTGTCCGGTATTTTTGGCAGTTGTATTATTCGGGGTATCCCCGTCATGCCTGTTTTCCACCGTATACCGTCTCATAATAGCGTTGATACTCGCCGCTGGTCACACATTCCATCCAGTCCCTGTTGGCGAGATACCATTCGATTGTTTTTACTATACCAGTTTCAAAATTTGTATCCGGTAGCCAGCCCAGCTCCGCCGTTATCTTGGCCGGATCTATACCGTAGCGCCTATCGTGCCCCTTTCGGTCGGTAACGTGCCGAATGAGCGTTTCGTCTATCGATGCATCCACACGGCGGCCCATATATTCAAGGATTGTCTTCACTATGGATATATTCGTGCGTTCGTTGTGCCCGCCAATGTTATAGACTTCCCCTGGGCGGCTAACACGCAGCACCATGTCTACCGCCATGCAGTGATCATCCACGAACAGCCAGTCGCGAACCTGCAGACCGTCGCCGTACACGGGCAGCTCCCTACGCGCAAGGGCGTTGTTGATCATAAGGGGAATCAGTTTTTCAGGGAACTGATACGGCCCGTAGTTGTTGGAACAGCGGGTTATGTTCACAGGGAGTTTATAGGTGTCGGCGTAGGCCTTGACCATCAAATCCGCGGACGCCTTGGAGGCGGAATATGGCGAGTGGGGATCCAAAGGGGTATTCTCGGTAAAAAAGCCTTCAGGTCCCAGCGAGCCGTAAACTTCGTCCGTACTCACCTGTACAAACCTTACGCCATCCCTGTAAACGTCCTCTCCCACCCGCCACGCGCTTTTGGCGGCATCCAGCAAGCTGAGTGTACCCAGCACGTTTGTCCTTACGAAAACATCCGGAGTGCGGATGGAACGGTCAACATGGCTTTCCGCGGCAAAATGCACAACGCTGTCAATGGCGAACGATTCAAACAGGCTACCCACAAGCCCTCTGTCGCAAACGTCCCCATGCACAAAGCGATACCGCCCGTCCCGTTCAACGGCTTTCAAATTTTCAAGGTTGCCGGCGTATGTCAGCAAGTCCAGGTTCAGAACCTGAATATCGCCATGCCTTTCGAGCATATACTTTATGAAAGCCGAGCCAATAAAACCCGCCCCGCCAGTAACTAAAATAACAGCCAAAACTTTACACTGCCTCCATATCCTGCTTATACCGTTGCTCGCACAGCCTTAATATATATTTACCGTAATCAGTAGCTTGCAGGCGCTCGCCCATCATCTGTAGCTCGTCCTTGTTTATATATCCTTTGTTGTAAGCAATTTCCTCCACACAGGCGATGTAAAGCCCCTGCCTTGTCTGTACCGCATCGACGAAATTAGCTGCTTCCAGCAGGGATTTGTGCGTACCAGTATCAAGCCACGCCATACCCCTGCCAAACAGCTCCACCTGGAGCTGCCCCCGGCGCAGGTACTCGTTGTTCACGCTCGTGATTTCTAGCTCCCCCCGCACTGAAGGCTTTACGTTTTCCGCAATTTCCACAACTTGGTTATCGTAAAAATACAGGCCAGGCACCGCATAATTTGACTTTGGCCATTCGGGTTTTTCCTCTATGGAAAGCACCTTCCAATCCAGGTCGAACTCCACTATGCCAAATTCACTCGGGTCGGCTACATGGTATCCGAAGATCGTGGCACCTTCACCCCTGGAAACAGCCGCCTCCAGGCGACTGGAAAATCCGCGGCCATAAAAAATGTTGTCCCCTAAAACCAGGCACACCGAATCGGAAGCAATAAACTGTTTCCCAAGAATAAACGCCTCGGCCAACCCCCTTGGGGCATCCTGCGTCGCATATGAAATGGCAAGCCCAAGGTGGCCCCCGTCTCCCAACAAGTCTCGATAAACGGGAACATCCTTCGGCGTGGAAATAATCAGAATATCCCGAATACCCGCCAACATTAGGGTGGAAAGCGGATAATATATCATAGGCTTGTCGTAGACGGGAAGCATTTGCTTCGAAACAGCCGAGGTGGCCGGATAAAGGCGCGTACCAGCCCCGCCAGCCAGAAGGATTCCTTTCATTTGTTAGCCCTTTAGTTTTTCTCGAGATGCCCAGAAAATAGATTATTTCGGTCTGAACTTTATATCCATGTCTTAGAATTTAAGCGAGTTGCTAATCCTATCTGTAAAGTCAATAGGGTATCGGTTAAATAGCTTGAAACCTTATCGCAGATATCCGAAAAAGTTCTATCGGTGTCAGAATGGCATCAACTAACTCTGAATGTGTGTAGGTTAGTGTGGCGTGTTTTATCCATGAGGAGCAACGTTGCCTACAGGGGAAAGCCTAATTACTTCTCGCCGTGGATCCATCGGGATATGCTTTACCATAACAAGGAACCTCGGGGCATTGTTTTTACCGTTTCCTGAATTGCCTCACGGTCGGAATCATATACACCAAGCACTCTGCAGGAATCATCATCGCTGGCAATAACAACCCGTTTCCCAGCGTATTCTAACCTTAACTCTGTTTTGTTTGCTTTGTAGAAGGCTTGTTCCTTTTCTAAGTGTATAGGCTTCCCTGTTCATGGCATATCCATCAAGGCTTTTTCCTGCTTGCCAATATATCCGCTTTTCACAATCGATAGATTGGCAAGCCTCTGTTCCAGAAGGGACTTTTCTATGGGATCTATACCAGGCGAACGAAGTACGTTTTGAAGCCTGGCTTTATGTGCCATACAGGCAATATGAAAGGCATCCTTGGGAAACTCCTTGAACCGATAATGTTTATGATGGGGAAAGGCTTTATCGACTTCCTTATAAATGACACTATCCTCCACAACTTGCAGAACCAGAAAGGCATCGTCAAAACCCTGCCTTGCGCTGGTAAGGCTTTGTAGGCTGTATTTGTCAGTTTCGGGACATAACTCAAGCTCTTGGGATATGAACGCATACTCCGCAAGGGCAAGAGCTTGTGGATTCGGAAGAATTCTGGGCTTTCTTGAAGGCTTCCGAAGCCATATAATACCTATTTCATACGAAATACGCCCTTCCTGTTCTTTACCCCTGGTAGCAAAGCCTCTGCGACCTGCATAGATATTTAATACCGCTTCGATCACGTTACTTGCTAAGCCAATCGAGTCCAAGTTCCACCTCTGCTTCCGACAAGTCCCAATTGCCGTCTCTAAAAAACTCTACGCCAACCTTATCTTTCATTATCTTAGCCAGCCATAGGAGGCATGGGAATGGTTCTCGTAAGGCGCGAACTCCCTTCTTTATCCCCCGCTTGCCACAATAGACAAGCTTTGTTCGATATGGCAAGTTTCTCATCTAGGGTCATGGTTTCCACTTTTGGCATGGTTTGCTTCTTTTGTTATACTAAGTGGGCTGATTTTCAGGGTATAATTTATTTATTAAAATATCCTTTAAATTTCTTCTTGAATCAATGATAGCCATTACATTCACAATATTATCATCCACATTATAATAAATTTTCCATGGTTCTTCTGTTATCTGCCTATATTCTTTTACATTCCTTGCAAGCAATTCTGAGACGTAACTCCCTCTATTAGGAAAATGATCCAGTGTGTTTATTTTTGCAATAATTTTCTCCATTATTATTAACGCTGTACGTGGATTATTTTGATAAATATATTCAACGATTTCATTTAAATCATTTTCTGCGCTTCGGGTCATTCTAACAACATGTTTTTTTGTTTTTTTAGTCATTTTTTTTAAATTTCTTTCTTAATTCCTCAAATACTTCTTCAGAGTCCTTTACATTTCCATTTTCTATGTCTTTTTCTGCCATTCGTAAGATACTAAGTAACGCAAATGCATCCTCATTATCTTGATAGGTATTTATATCCATTAAAACAGCCCTTGCTTCCCCATTTTGGGTAATAATTATTGGGTTTCTGCGTTCATTTACATAATTCATCATTTCTGCCGCATTTGTTTTTACATACGAAATAGGCTTTACATTGTCTCTTAAATTAAATGCCATTTTATCCTCCAGTGCATTTAAGATACCATATTCTGACTTGTGTGTCAATAGAATATATTTGCACTATTTTCATAATTTTTGCATAATAAATGGCCTGGCTACTTTCCCAGCCTAATCTCGCAGTTCTTCCTATGAAAGGCAACTCCGTATTTCATGATATCGACATAGCCTTCGTCATCCCAATAGGCAGCATAATCGTTGTCCTCTATCTGCTTTAAAGCATCCTCGCACAAACCAGCCATTTCCTTAAACTTTCCAGCCTGTTTAAGCTCAAATATGATCGCCTTGCCTCTTATGTTAACACTATACATAACCAAGTCACTTCGCCCATGCCCACTTTCCCTGTTGGATTTAACTCTGTAACCCTTCAGCTTGGATAGCACCCCCACCATAAACCCGTGATAGAAACTTTCCGCACTGTCCATGTAGCTTATGCTTTCCGCAAGCAGTTTCGAAAGTTCGGCACGAAACGTTTCCACGTCTCCGTCCAGAATGGCACTGTAAAACACGTCAAGGTTCTTTTCGGTTATGCTTTCGCTGAACCATTCATGTATTTTCGTCTCATATATGTAATGTAACTCCAGGTTAGGGATGGACATATCCAGTACCTTTTTCACCCCATCCAAACGTTCGCCCACTTTCTTAAGATAACCAGTAAAGAACATGAAATTCCACAGGTTGTCGGCGTTTTTATATATTTCATCGTAGGTCACGTCCTCGTGAACCGCCTTGGATATCATCCCCCCGGCAATAAGGTTTTCCAGTTCCGCCTTTGCCTCATCGTCCGCCCTGTCTATCAACGTACGAACAATGTCGTTGCCGCTGGTGTTCACCCAGTGGGGTTCGGGATACCTGTCTATGTCATCAATCCAGTTGCTCACAACTTTGATGGAACTCCAAGGGTTGTAAACTTCTGTGTTTCCAAACACATAGCCATCGTACCAATCCCTGACAATCCCTGCCTTGCACTCCTGGTCATAGTATTTGAGCATGGCATCCATTTCATCTTGGGTAAAACCAAAATGCTCGTCGTAATGGCCGCTAAGTATCGACACGACATCCAGATTGTTAAGCCCCGTAAATATGCTCTCTTTAGATATTCGCAGACACCCGGTTATTACCGAAAAATGCAAGTGTGGATTGTCTAGTGCGCTGCCCAAAAGAGGGCGAATAAAATCCACCATCTCCGGATAAAACCCTCGTGTCCAAGAGTTCTCCAACGGAACGTCGTACTCATCGATTAAGATTATGGCTTTTCTGCCGTGATAATCTTCCAGACATTTGCTTAAAAACTTAATGGAAAAATTACAGTCATTAATGGAGCCTTGCCGCCTGGATAATTTATTAAACATTTCCAGATCGGCGGAATC
>Ga0209755_10002878_pt1 | contig 22565 bp, 13 predicted proteins | sample TergutCo191P1_FD_187301 | JGI IMG/M metagenome (GOLD analysis project Ga0209755, IMG submission 187301) | Cornitermes sp. P1 segment gut microbial communities from Petit-Saut dam, French Guiana - Co191P1 (SPAdes) (version 2) | ecosystem: Host-associated > Arthropoda: Insects > Digestive system... | reverse complement strand
TGAAAAACGCATAACAGCAAGGTTTGTTTGCTGACCGCATTTTTCGGGGTAATAACGATTTATAATGCTTCAATTTTTCAAAATCTTGCGCTAACACTATTTCCTGTCCTGTTTTGCTCATCTCTAATAAAATAAATTCATGCCCCTACATATTACATTGGCATCTTGTGTAAGTCAACAAATATATGTGTTTTCCAGTTGCGCCCCCGCAATCCCGGTTACTAGATAAACCAGCCGCCCCAGCCGCCGGACATGGGGCCGTGCCTTTGATTCCTTCGGTCAGCTTAGTGACAGCAGCCGGAATTCCCACAGAAATCAAAGGCTGCACACTCTGTCCGGCAATCCTGCGAAAATCAACCAGCCCCTGCTGCTTCAATTCACACTTTTTTTACTTGTTTTAGCCTTTCGCGCTCAAAATTTGTAAATTGATTCGTTTGTCCTCAAAACGGCGTTTCGTTTGTTGACATAAGTTGTGCATAACGGTATAATAAACGCTGCAATTTTCCTGTAAATTTTGACAAAATAAACAGTGCAGCGCAACGGCACACGGAAGTAAATGTAAACTAATTTATGAGGTGCTTGCTTTGAACGAATGTTTGAAAGTCAAAAAGAACAACTGCAAAAACTGCTATAAATGCATACGTAACTGTCCCGTAAAAGCCATAAGTTTCGGCTCAAATCAAGCCAATATCGTACAAGATGAATGCATCCTGTGCGGTCGTTGTTTTGTCTGCTGTCCGCAGCAGGCCAAAGTTGTGCGCGACGACTTACCCATTGCCAAGAACCTTCTGCAAGGGCCTGAGCCCGTTTACGCCAGCATCGCCCCTTCATTTGCAGCTAACTACCCGGGGGTGAGCATAGCTTCAATGACCAGTGCCCTGCTCAAACTTGGATTTACCGCAGTAGAGGAGACCGCCGCCGGTGCGACTATCGTAAAAACGCACTACAACCAAATGCTAAACTCCGGAGAGCATCCGATTTTAATATCTTCCTGCTGTCACACCGTCAACATGTTAATACAGCGCTATTACCCCGGAGCACTGCCATATTTGGCCAAAATCCACTCCCCTATGCAGGCTCATGCATGCGCAATAAAAAAGCAGCACCCCGGCGCAAAGGTTGTTTTCATCGGCCCTTGTATCTCTAAGAAGGACGAGGCCGGACAGTATCCCGGCATAGTGGACTGCGTTATAACATTTGAGGGTTTTTCAAAATGGCTCAATCAGGAAAATCTTGACCTCTTCAAAGACAGCTCTGCAAAACCGGGCGGTAAGGCCAGGCTCTTCCCCATCGCCGGCGGCATCATCAGGAGCATGAAGCCAAATAACGAAAATTACCACCACCTAACCGTAGACGGCATGGATCGCTGCATAAGTGCATTAAAAGATATTTCCGAAGGCAAAATCACAGACCGCTGCTTCATCGAAATGTCCGCCTGCGAAGGCAGTTGCATCGGCGGCCCAGCCATGGGCACCGCTCAGAGTTTCCCCATAAGAAGCAGCTTGGACATAGAAAAACAGGCAGGAAACTTTGACTTTGAAGTAGAGATGCCTGACCCTGAAAGCCTTAGCAAACCCATTTCACCGCAGGCCGTCACCGTCCCTCAAATAGGCACAAAGGAACTTGAAAACGCCCTTTTGAGAATCGGCAAATCCAAGCACTCAGATGAGCTCAACTGTGGAAGCTGCGGCTATGACACCTGCCGTGAAAAGGCCGCCACAATAATAGTAGGCAAGTCAGATGAAACCATGTGCATGCCCTTTCTCATGGACAGGGCGCAGAGTTTCAGCGACATAATTATAAGCAACACCCTCAGCGGCGTGATGGTCTTAAGCGAGAAGCTGGAGATTCAGGAATTCAATGCCTCGGCCGCTAGAATTTTCGGTCTTGAGGACCGGAGCGGGGTCATAAATAAGCCCGTATCCTTCATTTTGGAGCCTGACCCCTTCCTTCAGGTTTTGGAAACCAAGGAAAACATAATCGACCAGAAGGTGTTCCTTCCCGGCCCGGACCGCTATATCGCACTCACAGTAATCCCGGATGTGAGTTTCCGCGTTATCATAGCCATTATGCGCGATATAACAGATAGTGAAACGGCCCGTGAACTCAAAGAGGCTCAAGACCGCGCAACTATTGAAGTCACAGATAAAGTCATTGAAAAACAGATGGCCACAGTACAGGTTATCGCCTCACTTCTGGGTGAAACTACCGCAGAAACCAAGATCGCCCTGACTAAACTCAAGGAGACTCTGCGAAATGGATAACTTCTGCACGGATATAGGCACATCCAGCCTCAACAAGTTCGGCGAAGTTCTCTGCGGAGATACAGTTGAAGTGGTGGAAGCCGAGAATGGCGAAACCATAATAGTCCTCACCGACGGCCTCGGCAGCGGTGTCAAGGCCAGCATCCTCTCCATACTCACAGCAAAAATAATCTCCACCATGATGGCCGCGTCCATGGATATCGAAGAATGCCTCTCGGCGATTGTCGCCACGCTCCCCGTCTGTGAGGTCCGCAAAATAGCCTACTCAACCTTTACAATAATTCGGATTCTAAAAAGCGAAGAAGCCGAAATTATACAATATGACAACCCCCGCGTCATTTTCATGCGCAAGGGCAAGGCCATAAATATAGCCGAAACCTCAATGGTCATAGGCGGCAAGACTATCTACAAATCCACTATCCCGCTCATTGAAAACGACATATTTGTGGCAGTCAGCGACGGCGTAATCCACGCAGGGGTAGGAAAGACCCTGCCGTTTGGCTGGCAGCGCCCTGATGTAATAAAGTACTTAGAGCGCAAGTACAGTCCCAGGCACACCGCCAAGACCCTCGCCACCATACTTGTAGAGTCCTGCAACGAGCTCTACGACTCCCAGCCTGGGGATGACACCACAGCCTGTGTCGTCAAAATAAGAGGCCGCAACTTCGTAAACCTTCTAATAGGCCCCCCCTCCGATGCCTCTGATTCGACGAGCATGATGTCCCTGTTTTTCGCGCAAGCGGGCAAACATATTGTCTGCGGCGGCACCACTTCAACCCTCGCTGCGGAGTTTCTGCAAAAGCCGCTAAAGACGTCCCTTGAGTATATAGACCCCGAAATCCCGCCTCTTGCAAACATTGAGGGCGTTGACCTTGCCACAGAGGGAGTCATCACCATAAGCCGCGTGCTGTTTTATGCTCAGGATTACCTTCTGGAGAACAAGCACTACCGCACTTGGACAATGCAGAAAGACGCGGCCTCGCTTATTTCACGCCTGCTCTTTGAAGAGGCCACCGATATCAATTTCTTTGTAGGCAGGGCTGTAAACCCTGCGCACCAGAACCCCGATTTGCCGATTGGCTTTAGTATAAAAATGCGACTGATTGAAGAGCTTTCCGAATCTCTCGGAAAAATGGGCAAGCGTATCAAAGTCAGTTATTTCTAATAATCAGTAGTGTTTTGATATAAGTGAACAATATGAAGGAGGACACATTCGTATGAGCGAAGAATTTGACCCGCGCGTAGTTGATAAGATTTTGGACACCTACCAGCGCAACCCCAATTCTGTAATATCAATTTTACAGGATATCCAAGACCAGTACAAATATCTCCCAAAGGGGATTTTTGCACAGGTTTCTAAGGCTTTGGGCCTCAGCCAGTCGAGAATTTTCTCTGTCGCCACATTTTATGAGAACTTTTCTTTAGAGCCAAAAGGAAAATACATCATCAAAATTTGTGACGGCACTGCATGTCACGTTAGAAAGTCTATCCCGATTCTAAACCGCATGAAAAAAGACCTCGGACTTCTTGAAAGCGAACACACTACAGAGGATTTGCTCTTCACTGTCGAAACCGTGTCATGCCTCGGCGCATGCGGGCTGGCACCAGTTATAACTGTAAACGACAAGGTCTACCCGGCTGTAACCCCCGATTCCGGCGCGGAACTTATCGCCGAGCTTAAGGAGGTGGAAGCTAATGCTTAAAACCCGTCAAGATTTATCAGCCCTGCGGGCACAATGTCAAGATGCGGCAGGAGCACAGGCTAAGAAAATCAAGGTCTGCGCCGGCACAGGCTGTATAGCCAGTGGCGCTCTTGAAGTTGTCAGCCGCCTGAAAGAAATTATGAAAGAGCGCAACATTGTCTGTGAAGTGGACCTCGATTTGGGCGCACACACAGGTGACACCGTCGGTCTTAAAGAGTGCGGATGTCACGGCTTCTGCGAAATGGGCACCTTGGTAAGAATTGATCCAGAAGGCTACCTCTATGTCAAAGTTAAGGCTGAGGACTGCGCTGAAATCGTTGAAGAAACAATAGTTAAGGGCAATCACGTCGAACGACTAGCTTATAAGTTCAACGGACAACCTGTTAAGGTCCAGGATGATATTCCCTTCTATAAGAAGCAGCAGCGCGTGGTTCTTGAGCACTGCGGCCACATAGATGCAAACTCCATACGCGAGTATCTTTCAATCGGCGGCTACGCAGCCTTTGAGAAGGCTCTCTTCGATATGAGCGCAGACGAGATTCTCGAAGAGCTCAACGAAGCTAACCTCCGCGGCAGAGGCGGCGGCGGCTTCCCTCTCGGGCGCAAGTGGACATCTGTCCGCCGTCAGAAGACTGAGAAGAAGTATGTAGTCTGTAACGGTGACGAGGGTGACCCCGGAGCCTTTATGGACAGGAGCATAATGGAAGGCGACCCGCACCTAATGCTGGAAGGCATGATGATTGCAGGCCTGGTCTGCGGTGCAGATGAAGGTTATATCTATGTCCGCGCTGAATACCCCATAGCTGTCAGCCGTCTGCGCAACGCTATAAAGCAAGCAGAAGAACTGGGCATTTTGGGTGATAATATTCTGGGCACCGGCTTTAACTTCCACATCAAAATTAACCGTGGCGCAGGCGCATTCGTCTGTGGCGAAGGCAGCGCACTTACTGCCTCCATTGAAGGCAAGCGCGGCATGCCCCGCACGAAGCCGCCCCGTACAGTTGAGCAAGGCCTATTCGCTAAGCCAACAGTCCTCAACAACGTAGAAACATTCGCCAATGTGCCCATAATAATCAGCAAGGGCGCAAAATGGTTTAGAGGCATCGGCACCGAGGGCAGCCCCGGCACGAAGGCCTTTGCACTCACAGGTAACATAACAAACACAGGCCTTATTGAAGTTCCCATGGGCACTACGCTGCGCGAAATCATCTTCGATATCGGCGGCGGCATGAAGGACGGCGCTGAGTTTAAGGCTGTTCAGATCGGCGGCCCCTCAGGCGGGTGCCTCACCGAAGAGCATCTTGATCTCTCACTGGACTTCGATTCACTTACAAAGGCAGGAGCCATGATAGGCTCCGGCGGGCTTGTAGTAATGGACGACAACACCTGTATGGTTGGCGTCGCCCGCTTCTTCATGAACTTCACACAGTTTGAATCCTGCGGCAAATGCGTCCCATGCCGTGAGGGCACAAAGCGCATGCTTGAGATTCTTGACCGCATTGTGGGCGGCGAGGGCAAGCCTGAAGACATCGACATGCTCTACGAACTCTCCGACACCATCGGCAACACATCCCTGTGCGGCCTCGGCAAGACCGCCACGGCCCCTGTTGTCAGCACCCTAAAGTCATTTAGGCAGGAGTATGACGAGCATATTAACGAAAGACGCTGTGCGACAGCGAGCTGTGAGAAACTAAAACGTATATTCATCGTCGAAGAGCTGTGCAAGGGCTGCACAAAGTGCGCAAAGGTCTGTCCGGTTACTGCTATTTCCGGCAAGGTCAAAGAGCCATTTGTAATTGACCAAGCCGCATGCGTAAAATGCGGAGTTTGCATACCTGCTTGTCCGTTCGACGCAATCAAGGAGGGCTAAGATATGCAATCAAAAGATTTTATGACCATTGATGGTATCCCTGTTGAAATAGAGGGAGAAAGAAACCTGCTTCAAATGATACGCAAAGCCGGCATTGAGCTGCCGACCTTCTGCTACCACTCGGAACTTTCAATTTACGGCGCATGCCGCATGTGCATTATTGAAGATCACAGAGGCAATCTCGACGCCGCCTGCTCCGCCCAGCCTTGGCCGGGCATGGATATCCGCACTAACACCGAGCGCCTGCGCAAGTACCGCAAAATGATTCTGGAGCTACTGCTCAGCAATCACTGCCGCGACTGCACAACCTGTGAGCGCAGCGGCAACTGCAAGCTCCAAGACTTAGCCAAGCGCTTCAAAATCGAAGGAGTCCGCTTCCCCAACACCGCTACAGAGCCTGTCCTTGACGAATCTTCCCCGTGCATTGTCAAAGACCAGAGCAAGTGCATACTCTGCGGCGACTGTGTGCGCATGTGTGATGAAGTTCAAAACGTCGGTGCTATCGACTTTGCCCACCGCGGCTCACACATGACCATCAGCACTGCCTTCGACCAGCCTTTGTCCGAATCAAACTGTGTAGGCTGTGGCCAGTGCGCCGCCGTCTGCCCGACAGGTGCCCTTGTCATAAGAAACGACACGGCAGCACTCTGGAAAGAGCTGGATAACCAAGATACAAAAGTAAATGTCCAAATTGCTCCTGCCGTGCGTGTGGCACTCGGCAAAAAATTCGGCCTCGCCGAAGGCAGCAACGCCATGGGCAAAATAGTAGCCGCCCTGCGCCGCCTAGGCTTTGACGAAGTTTTCGACACCTCCACAGGTGCTGACCTCACAGTTCTTGAGGAATCAAATGAGCTTCTAAAGCGCCTTGAATCCGATGCAGGCAAGTCAGGCTTCCCACTCTTTACATCCTGCTGCCCTGCATGGGTCACATACTGCGAGCAGAACTTCCCCGAACTCATGGAACATGTTTCCACCTGCCGCTCACCCATGCAAATGCTGGCCTCTGTAACGAAGGAATTCTTCGCACAGAGTAGCCGCAAAGTTGTACATGTGGCTGTTATGCCCTGTACTGCCAAGAAGTTTGAGATTAAGCGCGAAGAGTTCGTGGTGGATGGCGAGCCTAGGGTGGACTACGTCATCACAACTCAAGAGCTTATTCAAATGATTGAAGAGTCAGGCCTCATATTCGAAGAACTTGAGCCTGAAGCTGTGGATTCCCCGTTCGGCACAATGACAGGTGCAGGTGTTATCTTCGGCGTTTCCGGCGGCGTTACTGAAGCCGTACTGCGCCGCCTATCTTCCGATAAGTCCACAACAGGACTTCACACAATCGCCCTAAACGGAGTGCGTGGCATGGAAGGCATCAAAGAAGCTACCGTTACTGTCGGCGAGCGCGAGCTGCGTGTCGCTGTGGTGAGCGGCCTGAAGAACATCCACGACTTAATTGAGCGCATAAAGGCAGGAGAGCATTATGACTTCGTGGAATGTATGGCATGCCCGGGCGGCTGCGTCAGCGGCGCAGGCCAGCCACATGTCTCCCAAGATGAAGTTGAAGCCCGCGGCAAGGGGCTGTACAGTGCTGACAAACTTTGCAGTTTCAAGCGCTCAGAGGAAAACCCACTGATGATGTCACTTTACAGCGGATTGCTCAAAAACCGCGTCCACGAGCTCCTGCATGTGCATTATCACGGCACCGGGAAGGAGAGCTAAATTTTGAAAAAACTTTCAGTCTGCGTCGGCAGTTCCTGCCATCTCAAGGGATCATTCAATGTCATCCAAGCATTTCAGCAGATTGTAGAAGAAAAGTCACTTCATGACAAGCTAGAAATGGAAGCACAATTTTGTATGAAAGAATGTCAAAAAGGCGTTTCGGCTTCCATTGACGGCGAGGTTTTCAGCGTTTCCCCCGATAACGCAAGGGAAGTATTTAACGAAACTGTACTGCCTAAGCTGTAAACCATAGCTAAACATCCTTTTGTTAGGAAACGAAACTCTGCCGCAAAACATGCGGATGGCCAGTTGCCGTCTACATGTTTTGCGGTTTATTTTCCTACAATATCCTAATTTGTGTCACTTTCGGACTATTTTCCTTAAATTATTGAAGAAACCTCTTCCCAATTCTATAGCCATATGTTAAAATATTGTGAATACATTTTGGAATAGGAGGATACCGGAGTGCAAAAAAACATGCAAGAATTCGGGACAAAGTTTGAGACTGTCTGTGCTATCTTAGATAGGCACGAGTGCAACCCTCATATGCTTGTCCCCATTTTGCAAGAAATCCAGGCAGCATATTCGTACTTGCCCAAAGACGTGATGACCTATGTCGCAACAGCTTTGGGTATAACCCCCGGCACTGTTTTCGGAGTTGCTACATTCTATTCGCACTTTGCCTTGGAATCAAAAGGCAAGTACATTATAAGAGTTTGCAACGGAACAGCATGCCATGTCAGGAAAGCAGTAGAGATAATCAAGACATTCCAAATTGAATTAGGACTTAGTGAAAAACAACACACCACAGCAGATAATCTCTTCACACTTGAAGAGGTCGCCTGCATAGGTGCCTGTGGGCTTGCCCCTGTCATAACCATCGGCGACGATGTATATGGCGCAATGACGAAAGAAAAGACACTGGAGCTTTTATGTAAGTACAAAGAGGAGGCTGCTAATGCAGGATCTTAGAACCCTCGAAGAGCGGGGCAGGCATTTCGGTAAGTGTGTAACTGCTCACAAAAACCGTGTTGTTATCTGCGCAGGCACAGGATGTATTGCAAACGGCGCCATAAAAATTTATGACCGCTTCATGGAACTAGCTGAAGAAAACGGTTTTAGTTTTGATGTCGCCCTTGAAAAAGAGGCCGGTGTCAATGTCGGCCTGTCTATGAGCGGCTGCCAAGGCTTTTGCCAGATGGGGCCGCTTGTCCATGTGGTCAAACAGAAGGTACTCTATGTCTGCGTAAAACCCGAAGATGTGGAAGATATTGTCCGTGAAACAATTCTGGACGGCAAAATTATCCAAAGGCTGGTTTACAGGCTGCCGTCTACAGGCAAAGCCATTGCAGTGGAGCACGACATACCATTTTATGCCCGCCAGACCCGGCTGCTGCTTGAGCTATGCGGCAACATTGATGCCAGCAGTATTGATGAATATATCTACCACGGCGGTTACTTTCAGGCGCGTAAAGCCGCTACCCAAATGACCGGCGGGGAGATATGTGAGCTTATTTTAGAATCAGGCCTGCGCGGGCGCGGAGGCGGCGGCTTCCCCACAGGAAGGAAATGGGAAATCGCCAGGCAAAACGAAGGGGATATAAAATATATAATCTGCAACGGGGACGAGGGCGACCCTGGCGCATTCATGGACAGATGCCTGCTTGAGGGCAACCCCCACTCAATTTTGGAAGGCATGATTATCGCAGCCATGGCTGTAAATGCCACCGAAGGCTATGTCTACGTGCGCATGGAATATCCGCTGGCCTGCGAGCGCCTGAAGCTGGCTATATCGAAGGCGCGCAGCTCAGGTTTTCTGGGAGATAATATCTTCGGCTCAGGCAAGGCTTTTGATGTACACATAATGGAGGGTGCGGGTGCCTTCGTCTGCGGCGAGGAAACCGCACTTATATCCTCCATTGAGGGTAAGCGCGGCATGCCTTCCCTTAAGCCCCCCTACCCCGCAGAAGTCGGCCTGTTTGGCAAGCCCACTGTTATTAACAATGTTGAAACCCTCGCCGCCGTGCCACTTGTCATGCGCATGGGTGCCAAGCAGTATTCAAGCCTCGGCACTAAAAACGCAAAGGGCACTAAAACATTTGCCCTCACAGGCCATGTGGCAAACACAGGCCTTATTGAAGTTCCCTTCGGCGTCACCCTGCGCGAAATAGTAAAAGATATAGGCGGCGGGGTTATTGACGACGACGGCAATCTCGTCAGGGATGCCAGCGGCAAGCTCACCCCAACCAACTACAAGGCTGTGCAGATTGGCGGCCCATCGGGCGGCTGTCTGACTCAGGAGCACCTGGACTTGCCCCTGGACTATGACAACCTTGGCAAGGTCGGCGCAATGGTCGGTTCGGGCGGCATAGTCGTAATGAACCAAAACACCTGTATGGTTAAAATAGCCCGCTACTTCATGCAGTTTACTCAAAACGAAAGCTGCGGCAAGTGCGTAGTGTGCCGCGAGGGCACCCGGCAGATGCTCTCCATACTCGACGACGTCAGTGAGGGCACAGCCACGAAAGAAACCATCACATTGCTGGAGCAACTGGCAAACACTGTCAAAATAGGCTCTCTCTGCGCCCTGGGCAAAACCGCACCCAACCCCGTTCTCTCTACACTGAAATATTTCCGTGAAGAAGTTATGGCACATGTAACGCAAAAACGCTGCCCCACCGGCAGTTGTGAGGCTCTGTGTACCTACGTTGTAATCGCCGAAAAATGTAGGGGCTGCACAATTTGCGCAAAAAAATGCCCAGTAAACTGCATCTCCGGAGAAAAGGGCAAACCTTTCGTCATTGACGCCGAGAAGTGCATTAAATGCGGTGCCTGCGCCGAGTCCTGCAAGTTCGACGCTATTACCAGAGGCTAGGGGGAACAGATATGAATACAAATATTAATGCTGCTATTAACTCAAAAACTCTTTCTGTTGACGGTGTCTGCGTTGCTTTGGGGGATGAGAGAAATCTTCTCGAAGTCATCCGCAAGGCAGGAATTGAGCTGCCTACCTTCTGCTACCATTCCGATATAAGCATTTACGGTGCATGCCGCATGTGCATGGTGGAGGTAGACGGCCATCCCACAGGCATACTGCCCGCCTGTTCCACAAAGGCGGAACCGGGCATGGTAGTACATACCAACACTAAAACCATCAGGGATATGCGCAAAATGATAATTGAGCTCATGCTTGCAAGCCATGACCAAAATTGCACCACCTGCCCCAAGAGCGGAACCTGCAAGCTACAGGACATCTCCCACCAGCTCGGTGTCAAAGATGTGCGCTTTAAGCAGATGCTCACCGATGCCCCCCGCGACCTCTCCTCGGCATGTATTGCCCGCGACCCAGCCAAGTGCATTCTCTGCGGCGACTGTGTAAGAGTTTGCGACGAAATCCAGTCCGTTGGAAGCCTGGATTTTGCCTACCGTGGCGCTGATGCCAGAGTCATCCCCTCGGGTAATAAGGGCATTGGCGAGAGTGAGTGCGTCGGCTGCGGCCAATGTGTGAAGGTCTGCCCCGTCGGAGCCTTGACAATCAAGACAAACATAACGGAAGTCTGGGATGCCATATATGACGGTGACAAGGTGGTTGTAGCTCAAATCGCCCCTGCTGTGCGGGTGGCAATAGGTGAGAGCTTCGGAGAGCCGCCCGGCATAAACAACATGGGCAAGATAGCCTCAGCCCTCAGGCTCATGGGCTTTGACAGGGTGTACGATACATCCTTTGCCGCCGACTTCACTGTCGTTGAGGAGGGCAATGAATTTTTCTCCCGCTTCGAAAAAGGTGAGAATTTGCCCTTGTTTACTTCATGCTGCCCCGCCTGGGTCAAGTTTGCGGAAGAGTACTATCCGAGCCTCATCGGCAACCTATCCACCGCCAAAAGTCCCATGTCCATGTTCGGCGCTCTGGGCAAGGAGCAAATAGCCAAAGAACTCGGCATATCCAAGGATAAGATAATTGTTGTAATGATCGGCCCGTGTACTGCCAAGAAGTTTGAGGCGGAGCGGCCTGAATTAAACGTGGACGGAATCCGCGACACAGACCATGTACTCACCACAGATGAGCTGGCGCGCATGATCCGCGAGCATGGCATAGAGTTTTCAAAACTTGGCATAAGCTCGCTGGACATGCCCCTGAGCTTTGCCACAGGCGGCGCGGTTATCTTCGGTTCCACAGGCGGTGTATGTGAGGCTGTGCTGCGCTACGCCGCCGCAAAACTTGAGCCGGGCCGCCCGTCCGCACGGGAGTTTAAGCAGTTTCGCAGCTTAGACGGCATCAAGACAGGCGAGATTGCCCTTGCGGACAAGGTTCTCAGGCTGGCTGTAGTCAGCGGCCTTGGCAATGCTAGGAAACTTATTAATAAAATACAAACTGGCGAGGATCAGTACGATTTAGTTGAGGTTATGGCTTGCCCGGGCGGCTGCGTAAACGGCGCAGGGCAGCCCAGCTGCCACGATACGCAGTGCAGCTCAGGCAGGGCACAGGGGCTTTTCGACAATGACAGAAACCTACAGTTCCACGCCTCGAACGAAAACCCCTTCCTAAACAAAATTTATGTGGACGATCTCGACGACCATAAGACACATGAGCTTCTACACACGAAGTTTGATAACAGGCAGCTAATTAAACAAGACGACTTCGTCCTGAGTGCCCCCACCGAAGAAACCCGGCTGAGCCTCATAATTTGCTTTGGCCGCAGTTGTTTTTCACGCGGAGCCCAGACTCTGTACGGTCAGCTCATGAAGCATTTGCGCGAAAACGGGCTTGAGGCCTGCACCGATTTTAAGGCCAGATTCTGCACAACCAAGTGCGGCAAAGGCCCGGTACTTATTGTAAACGGCAGCGCAATTGAGCACTGCACTTTTGAAAAAGCGGTGCTGGCAATAAGCCAGGTCACAAAATAGTTTGGAAAACTAAAAAACTTTCCAGGGGCGGTGATTGCATCGCCCCTTTTGTTGTGGTAAAATTTCTCTCATACAATATGGCGCATGCCGGAACACAAGGGCTATGCCCCCGGTATGCCGTAAGGGGAATTACCAAATGAAAATCACCTGCTTTGACGATTTAGCCACCCGCGCAAAAAAAGCTAAACATAAAACAGCCGTGGCCGTAGCGGAGGCTCAGGATAGTTCAACCATTGAATCGGTAATATCTGCCGCCGCGGAAGGCATTATACGCCCTATCCTCATCGGCGATGACCAGAAAATCCGCCAACTCGTGGAAAAGGCCGGGGCATTCCCAATGGACTTTGAAATAATTTCCTCAGACGGGGTTTCGGATTCTCTAGACACCGCTGCCCAGCTTATCCACAGCGGACAGGCAAATGCCCTCATGAAGGGCGCCATGGATACCGCTATATTCATGAAAACGGTTCTGCACAAACGCAATCACTTACTCGCCGGCGGACGTTTGTCCCTAGCAGGTTTTTTCCAGCTACCCAGCTACCACAAGCTCTTTGCCATCAGTGACATGGGCATAAATATAACCCCTGATTTTGACACAAAACGGGCTATTGTAGATAACGCAATTTCTATGCTGCACTCTCTCGGCCTTAGTTGCCCCAAGGTGGCAATTCTGTCTTCCACTGAAAAGCTGAGTGCTAAGCAGCTTGACACTGTGGATGCGGATGCCTTAAAGAAATTGGGCGACTCAGATAATATAAGAAACTGCATAATAGAAGGCCCCATATCTTTCGATCTCGCCACAAGCGCAAAAGCGGCCAAGGCCAAAGGTTTTCAAAGCCCAGTGGCCGGAGATGCGGATTTGCTTATAGTACCTGACGTGGTATCGGGAAATATCCTCGCCAAGTGCCTTACAGGCATGGCCGGAGCACAGACCGCCGGGACTGTGCTGGGCGCGAAAGTCCCCATCATCCTAACCTCCAGAAGCGCCGAGCCTTCTGACAAATTTTATTCAATAGCCTTGGCTGCATGCCTCGGCAATTAGGAGATTGTACATGGACAAGAAAATCAGGATTCTCGCTATTAACCCGGGCTCAACCACAACAAAAATCGGGCTCTTTGACGATTTAGATTTGCTGTTTGAAACGTCGATAGCCCATAGCGCTACGGATCTTAAAAAGTTTCCCACTGTCCAATCGCAGCTAAATTTTAGAATCGGAACGGTTGAAAAAACTATGTCGGAACACGGCTACGCCATGGCTGACGTCGATGTTTATTCAGCGCGGGGCGGCGGCCTCGCCTCCGTGGAGGGCGGCGTCTATGAGGTCACTGAACTTCTGGTGCAACACGCCTCATCAGGCATCAGCGGCACTGACCACCCGGCTCAGTTGGGCTCTCAAATTGCAAGAAATTTCGGCATCACATACGGCAAGCCCGCCTATATCGTAAACCCTCCCGATACGGATGAATTTGTTGATGTAGCCCGCATTACAGGCCTAAAGGGCATTTACCGCGAGAGCCATCTTCACGCACTCAACCAGAAAGAAACCGCGCTGCGTTTTTGTCAGGAGCACGGTCTCAACTATGAAGATGTAAATTTAATCATATGCCACACAGGCGGCGGGATATCCATAACCGCCCACCGTGAAGGCCGCATGATTGATTCTAACGATATCCTTATGGGCTCCGGCCCCATGTCTCCAAACAGGGCTGGAGATATGCCATACCTTAAAATAATTGAGCTTGCCTATAGCGGCAAGTATTCACAGGAGGAGCTATCTAGCAAGTTAAACGAAAGCGGCGGGCTAATGGATCATTTCGGCACCTCTGATTTTGAAGAAATTTGCGCTCTTACATTAAAAGGTGACAGCATCGCCCGCACCGTGCTAGACGGCATGGTTTACCAAAATGCCAAATATGTAGGAGCCATGGCCGTGGCTCTCAGGGGCAAGGTAGATACTATAATACTCACCGGCGGCATAGCCAAAAATGAAACCTTCGTCCGCAAGCTCACAAGTTATATCAGTTGGATTTCGAAGATAGTAGTAATGCCCGGCGAACATGAACTTGAAGCCCTCGCAGCCGGAGCCCTCCGGGTCTTGCGCGGGGAATTAACAGCGAAAAAGTACAGTGGCATTCCTGTCTGGAGCGGATTTTAGAAATAGGCTTAAACGCGCGCAGGGCATCAGCTTAATTTGACAAATTTCACCTTAATTCGGACGTTTATCGTCCGAATTTTGCATATTTCAAATACTCTTTAAGCTCATCAGCAAGATTTTCAATAATTCTCAAAAATATTTTACAAAAAACTCTGATTTTCATCATTTGCCATTGACTTTTGCTCTTTTTCGTTACATAATGTTCATACTATATACACTAAAAGTTCAAAATTCAGCGCATTATGGGGAGGGGACTATAATGAAAAAGGTTATGGCTAAAATCAGAAAGCCTGTATCACTGGTGCTTGTTGTTGCGCTTATCATTTCCATGTCCGCATTTGTATTTGGTTTTACAAATAATAACCGGGCGGCTTTGGTGGGGCACTACGGCTTTGTCAGCGCGTCTGCAACAGCAATAATGGATGAAGAAATCATAATCCAAATTCCGGAAGAAACCCAAGATTCCGGCGGTTATGAAGAAGAATACATTCCTAAATCCGCCTATACAGAAGAGTATGAAGCATATGCCTCCGGGGATGCTTATGACTCAGAAGATTACTACGCTTCTAGCCTAGAAGCGTATGAAGCATATGCCTCTGAGGATACTTACAGCTCAGAAGATTACTACGCTCCGAGCTTTGAAGAGTATGAGGCAGACGCCTTCGAGGACGCTTACGGCTCAGAAGATTACTACGCTCCGAGCTCAGATGAGTATGAGGCAGATGCCTTCGAGGATGCTTACGGCTCAGAAGATTACTATGCTCCGAGCCTTGAAGAGTATGAGCCAGACGCCTTCGAGGATGCTTATGATGATGCCGGTGAGACCCATGACCCGGAATATTGCGATGTTTACGGCTGTGAGTACTGCATAGTTTCAGACGGACAGATAGCCACGGCAGCCGCCACAGTTAACGGAATCACCCAAGACGGAGCTGGTACTTCCGAAGAATCAGATGCCCCTGCTCAATCAGCCGCTTCGACAGCAGCCACCCCTAACGGAGTTGTGCAGGGCGGCGAATCTGGGCAGCCTGCACCACCGGCAGACACTTTCGCCACAAATTTCTCTGACCTTAGAAACTTCGTTTCAAATGTCACAGTTTTAGATTTGAATGGAGTCCCGCTTGAGCCGGTGCCGCCCGAGGACATCAGCAACCCCTTTGATCAGACGTACCGCTTTGTAATTGAGTTTAGCGAATATCTCAGCGAGTACTACACTTTGCAGTTTGAGCAAAATGAGCTTACAGGCAGGCTTTATTACATGCTGCCCTCTGGCCTTGAAATGCCCGCACCAGTTGCACAAACCCCCATCAGGGCGGAGCCTGTTGAAGAGGATGAGCTGGGCCTCATAATCGGCTGGTACACAATCAGCGCCGACGGCCTTGTTGAGGTTTGGTTTGAGAGCATAACTATTGAAGGCTCTGAGATTCCCTATGAAATGAGCTTTATCGAGTTTTATACAGACATTGTTCTTGAAATAACAATAGATGCTATTCTTCTCGAAGAAAGCGGTGGGATAATCGACTTCGGCAATTATTGGGTTTTGGAAGTACCGCCTGTCTATTATGACTTTGGCATAATGTCCACACTTGAAGGCATCACTCCGTTTGCGTCTGCCAACGACTGGGATCTTAGTAACTTTGTCACAAGCGTAAATATCTTTGACATGACCGACATAGAAGATCCCCTCGGCACTCCTGACAACCCTAACCCAATCGGCCCTGGTGACTCCACTTTCCTAGGCACCACATATAGGTTTGACATAACATTTAGGGAGGATTCTTCCAGGCAGTTTGATGTTGATGTACTGGGCAACATGACTTTTAGGCTTCCGCAGACTATTGAAGTCAAGGCCGCCATAAGCAACCTTGACATACGCTATGGGCTTGATAACAGAGGTGCCATAATAGGCCGCTATTCCGTTACGCCCGGCGGCGGTGAGAGCAATTTACCCGCTATGGTAATTGTAACATGGTACGAAGTTGACAATAACGGCAACCCGACACCCGGAACTCTATGGATTAACAACTATACCAACTGCCAGTTTGTACTGTCTATCTTTGCTCACTTATTGCCCGGCAGCGGCGGCGGCAATCTTGACTTCGGCGACGGTGGCATAACAATCGAAGAACCTGTACAGCCTGAACCCAGGCTTGATATAGTAAAGAAATCCGCCTTTAATCCTGAAACTATGACCATTGACTACACAGTGTTTATACAAGCTCTAAGGGCACCGGTTTTGCTATACTCCTGGTCTGATCAGCTATTTGTTCAAATAGAGAGTCAAAGGCCGTGGCCATTCCCCCTTGGCATACCGGTAAACAATCCTAATGTAAGGCCAGGTATCGACAACGGCTTTTTCTCCGATTTTAGTTACTGGCTCTACTTAGGCGGCGACCTCAACCCGCCTGAGCAGATAATGGAGCCAAGCGATGAGGATGAGTTTGGTCTGTTCTGGGGAGGCACTCCGGCCACAGGCTCAGAGGTTACTTACTTTGATTGGTTTTTTGAGCCTATAATTTTAGACCCCGAAACGGCTGACTATATAAGAATTGAATTCACACTGGATGTTAACGCAATGCTGGAAGCCAATAACTTCTTTGGCATGGATCATTTCCAATACGACATGATAATAGTAAACTATGCAGCAGTAATAGGTATGCCCCCGAATGCAGATTGGGACACTGAGTGGCTAGGCGCTGCAACCACAGTTGCAGACCCAATCCACAAAGAATTCGTCTTCACCAAAGACGGCACTTTCATAGGCACTCCGGGCCCGGACGGCTATCCTTTTATCAACTGGAATGTCCAAGTCGGCGACGGGGAGAGCATTCCCCTCAACGGAGGCTGGGTTGTCGAGTCGCTGCAAGACGGGCTCCAGTTGCCGCCCAACACCGACATAACTTTCAAGTTTTACGGAATCGGAAGCGGCAATAGCCAAACCCCGCCCCCAACACCCATGTTTACCCTCACTGCCGCGGATTTGTTTATAACAAACCCAAGCCCGGCTCCCGGCAATGGCAGCACTTTCTTTGAGCTCCTTAGCGGTCAGCAGTTTAGGTTGACGATACCGCCCAACACCTTCATAGTTCCCGGCACTTCAGAGCCTCTAGGTGATGTGTACCGTTTGGACATCTCGTTTAGTACAAATGTCACCACTGGCCTTCCAAATCCGGGCATGCCTCCGCTTAATCTTAGAAATGAAGTCGATTGGTTCTGGCCGGACGGCACAGGCCAGCCCGGCCCCGGTGCCACCGTGCCTATAAGACCGCCCACCGCAGGCCTTATTGAGAAGACTTCCGGCGGCATCTGCGGCCCTGATGCAGAGGGTAATTACTACATTGATTATCTTATCACACTTAAAATCCCTGCAGGTCTCGCAGGCGCGCCCCTTTGGATTTATGATGACCTCGGTGTCTTCCCCGGCGGCAGCGGCGTTAACCATTTGCCCACAGTGACAGTCACCGCATTTGAAACAGGTGATGCCACCAGAGCGGCAAGCGCAAGGATGCTCGCTGACCCATTGCGCTATACACAGCCTATTCAAGTTAACCCCAACTCATGGAAGATGCTCTTCGGCACCGCCAGTCCTGCAGGGCAAGTCGCATGGCAGTACACCTTCCCTGTGACGGTTGAAATATCCTATAGATTAGTAGTCCCCGCAAATAGGCTCCAGTTTTTGCAAACAATGCCTGCAAGCGGCAGCCCCAACTATATCAGCAACAATGTAAGGCTTGTAAATTCAGCCAACTGGAACAATCCCTCTGCGGGAATAGCAGAAGGCCAAATTGTCGCAATTAACACTCAGGAGTGGTGGCCCATATTTAAGTCAGCAAGGGAGACCAGTAACCCCGCACTATTTAACTACACAGTCACCATGCTCGGCAGAAACAAGGCGCGCCCCGGCACTTCATTTCTAAATCCTGACAGTGCGCCAATTTTCCGGGATGCCTTTGATGACCGCATGATGTATGTACCTGATACATTCTATGTTGTCAGACTATCCAGCCCCAATGCATACTTTGCGCCTCCTACGGGCACTAATATCCTAAATGCAAGCGGCGACATTGAGATTAATCTAAACAATCTGGTTTCATGGACAGCTCCGCCAAACCAGGGGGGCACTCAGGGTGCCGCAGTGCCTGGATGGTTTGCAACTACTGATAAGTTTGAGTTCCACTACGACTTGCTGCTTCTACCTGAGTTTCAGCATAGTTCGATAGCTAACCTTACAAACACAGCCACCATTACACGCACCTTGCCCACCGGATGCAGCTTCGATGCAACCGCAGTCATCCCCTATAACTTTAATGATTTACAAAAAACAATGACCCCCACAAGGCCCGGTTCGGACAAAGTAAATGTGTCCATAGTAATAAATGCCGATGGCAGCAGGGACTTTAACGACGGAGTCAACATCCCCGGCCCGAATCAAATTGTCGCAGTTGACAAGCTGGAAAACCTTCTGCTCTACGTTGATTCTGTAAAGCTCTATACCCAAAGACTCATAATTTTGCCCAATGGCACCGGGATGTGGGACGGAGTTTGGACGGAAGTCACACACAGTCTTAACGACTACAAACTTTGGAGCGTAAATGCAGTTGCTACTGATGAATTTGCCTTCGTCATCCCCAACAGGCAGCCCGTTTTGATTGAGTATCAGGGACTCGTCACACTGCTGCCAGGCACAACCGGCTCCATAAAAAACACTATTAGCATCTACGGCGATTCATCCTCGGATGGGCAGGGCGAATATCAGGTAGGCGATTCAGAGGTTGGTGCAAACGCAAACAAGATTCCTGTCAGAGTCTTTAAGCGCGATCCGCTAATACCTGATCAGGCAGTCCCGCCAGAAGCCTCCTCTAATCCAGGAGTACTGCTTCCGGGCGCAAGATTTGAGCTTTATGCCGCAGTGGTATCAAACCCAAATAACTACACTGCTCCCTCAGGCCTTACAGAAGCCTTCCCCGTTGTCGGCACCGACTTAATAGTCCGCAACTTCTACAGGCTTCCAGATGCAAACATCGTGCATGGTGCCGATGGAATAACAATTCTCAATGACCCTTGGCTGGCTCCGGCGCATGAAATAATATTCATGTTGCGCGAAGTTCAGGCACCGCCTGGCTACTTCCTTCCTACTGAGCCGGATAATCTGACATTCTTCGCGATAAACCCCAGAATTTTCCCATCAACCCACAGCTTCCTGCCAAATCCGCTAAATCAAATTTCCGACTTCATTAACATTAACAATGTGGTGCCTATTTCAATCGAAATCGTAAAGATAATCGAAACCCGCACAGGCACATTCCCCACTCAGACCATCACCCCCGGACTGCCTGACGGCAACATACCGACCCCCATGAGGTTTACGGTATATGGCCCGACAGACCGCCCCTTCGGCACAGCGCGCACAGATGAAATCCCATCCATCGAAAGAGTTCTGACCCTTCCCGGTGCCGACGGCTGGACACAATCTCCAACCGGCACTTTCAGCCTCACCATACCCGACATGCAGCCCGGAGGCAACTACCACGTCTATGAGACCGGCGGCTTCCTATTCGGCTGGCAGAGGGTCGGCACCAACCACACCGGACTGAGCGGCAACATACCTCCCGGCACAAACCCATTTACTTTTAGGCTTACCAACAGTTACCAGCAGCCTCAAGGTTTCATGCCGCCCGCCGGTGACAGCCCGACACTTTGGCTGGCGAAGGAAATACACGGCCTTAGGCCTGGCCCGGCTCTTGATACAGTCAGAGACAATCTCATACTGCGTGTAGAAAGCCTTGATGCCAGATTCTTGCAAGATATAACATTTGACAGCCGCGATGCCATGGGCGGTTCACTGGATAACCTCGGCTATAGAATAGAGAACCTGCCTCCCGGCCACTATACCATCAGGGAGATTGGTGCCGAATTGCCAGGGTTTATACTGACCACCACCCCTTCCCTGCCGATTAACTTCTCTGTAACGGCAGATGGCCACATTCTTGATGGTAACGGCAATCCCCCACCTGCTGTAGGCGGGCTACAGCTCCCGATTTTGCAGATTGTCATAGAGAACAACTACACCCCCGAACCGAAGGGCACAATGCGGATTCAAAAGTTCTTACAAGGCATTACACCCGAGGTCATTCCTGAGTCGTTTGCCATCGAAATCCGAAACGCAAACGGCATACTGGTCACGAGAGTTCCCGGTGCAGCTGCACTAGCAGGTGTTACTGTAGCTGATTTGCCGCACGGAATCTACACAGTAACCGAAGTAGGCCATGACAATATCCCGAACTTCACCTGGCTAGGCTCAACTCCGGCTATGCCCGCAACAATTACAATCCCTGATTCCAGCGGCGAGATTAACATCACGCTCAATATTACAAACCGGTACAGACCTATAGTTCCGCCAGTACCGACACCTCCGGGCCCGTGGGATCCCAACGAACCGCCACCACTTGTCCCGATTACACCCGGGGTCCCGCCGATAACGCCACCTAGGCCCGGGGATCCCGAAGTTCCCGGCCCATATGACCCCTACGATCCTTACGACCCGCCGAAGCCCTCAGATCCCGATGAGCCCGAAGATCCTGATGTTCCCACAGATCCTACCGGGCCCCTGCCGGGCGGCCCTGGCAGTGGCGGCTCACCTGAGACAGGCGATACTGTAAGAATAGGGCTCTACATAGCACTATTCGCCCTAGGCCTAGCAACCGTAACCACCGGCGTTATAAGATTTTTCAAAAAGAAACAGTCAAAAGAATAACCAAAGCCATGCTTCTGTAAAGGCGCAAGCGCGCAAAGACACCAATTCACATATGTCTAAAACCATCCGTCGGACATGGGCAAGTACTCTGTGAAAAAGCGAAATGGCCTCCGTCAGTCACGTCCACTCTGGCAGAAACCTGAAAATACAGGCAAAACTTGTGTTCCAGGACTGCGGCCATTTCACTTTCCCCCAGAGCACCCGCCCATGTCCGACTGGCCTGTATGATTTCATAAGCAAAGCACTGAAAATGCTATACAAAACACACCATAAATGCTATACTCAACTCAGCAAACTTAGCAGAAAATAGCACTTTTTTGAAGGGACAAGTATATGTTGTGTAAGTATAATCGCGCACAAACTGCTGTTGAAGATTCCGTATCAACAATTAGCGGAAAAAGCGAAATCATTATGGAAAATATTACCATACGCCTCGCCGTTCCCGCCGATGCACCCGACATGGCAGAAGTCCATATACGTTCCTGGAAGGCCGCATACAAGGATATTATCCCTGCTGATTTTATCCGTGAAAAAAACGCTGGCCGGCATGAATTATACAAACGAATTATAACCGACGAGAATACAAATACTTACGTCATACAATACGATAGAAAAACCGTTGGAATTATGCGCGTTGCACCTCCGCACGACACTGATTTGGACGAAAGCCATTACGAACTACATTTTATATATCTCCACCCAGATTATTTCCGAAAAAGGATTGGCGCATATACGATGGTGTTTGCCTTTAGAGTAGCCCGAGATTTGGGTAAAACCGCAATGACCGTGTGGGTGCTTGCTGAAAATGTAAATTCAATAAATTTTTATGAAAAGTGCGGTTTTGCCGCTGACGGAAAAACTGATACATACGAGTGCGGTAAAACGATGACGATTATAAGAATGAGGAAGGGCTTGTAATTATGCCCCAGAGCGCCGAGCGTTAAGCAGCAAAAAAGTTGATATTTTTTGGAGTGCTTTTCGTTATGCGGTCAATAAGTTTATTGTTTTTCATTTTTCAGTGCTTTCAAAAGTCTGTTCTTCAAAATTATTCAACACGATTGTGTAAGCATGCACGCCACGCCAAACGCATGAGTAAACAAAATATGAACAAAGCAAAGAGCACTGCAACTCTAAGTGTTTCAAAACGAATACACATACTAGTACATGAGCCCACCCTTCAATCGTTGCAGCAAAACATCCCTG
>Ga0209755_10002877_pt1 | contig 22576 bp, 18 predicted proteins | sample TergutCo191P1_FD_187301 | JGI IMG/M metagenome (GOLD analysis project Ga0209755, IMG submission 187301) | Cornitermes sp. P1 segment gut microbial communities from Petit-Saut dam, French Guiana - Co191P1 (SPAdes) (version 2) | ecosystem: Host-associated > Arthropoda: Insects > Digestive system... | reverse complement strand
CGACCATTGCAAGAATTGCAATAATTTTTTTCATTCTTTTCCTCCTAACTATATAGATAAGAGAAGGTGCTGCACGAGCGCCCTTGACCTCTTTATCTCCTAATTTAAGCCCCTTCACCGGGGGTTTAGCTCCACTACCTTGCGCAGCCAAGTGCACAATTTAAAGGAACAATTAAATTAGGCAGGGGAAATGCGGTTTTTGATGGTTTTTAAGTATCTTTATTTTATTAAATCAAGCGGGATAATTGCTAATACTTTTCCATTGTTTTCGAGTCTGTATTCAAGTTCTTCTTTATAATTTTGTTCTAAGGAATTGACGTAAGAAATTGACATGGTTTCTGACATGTTTTCCATGAGTTTTTCCATAAACGTTGGTTCCGGGTATTTTTTGTATTTTATCTTTCCTGTATCAGATATTTCTGCAAGCTCCTGCGCTTTACGCATAGCATCATGTAAGCCGCCGATACTGTCAACCAATCCTTCTTCCAAAGCGCGTGTACCGGAGAAAATTCTGCCCTGTGCGGCTTTTTCTACGTTGTCAGAAGTCATATTGCGGGCAGCTAAAACCTTATCTGTAAATATATTATACAAATCTGTAATATATTTCTTATAGCGATCTTCTTCTGTCGGAGTTAGATCACGGTAAGGAACCAAAAAACCCATATTTAAATCCGAGTGAGCGCCGCGTTTTAGCGCTTCGACTTTAATTCCTACTTTTGAATTTAAGCCGTTATCGTAGAACCATGTGCCGATTACGCCTATGGAACCTGTAATTGTATACGGATTCGCGATTATATGGCTTGCATTCATAGAAACCCAATAACCGCCCGAAGCCGCTACGTTCCCCATGCTTACGACAACCGGCTTATAAATTTTCGCGTAACGGACAGCTTCGTTGACATATTCTGCGGCATCCGCGGCTCCTCCGGGGGAATCGACTCTGAGCACAATTGCCTTAACGCGGTTATTTTTTCCCAAATCGCGGATAATACGCGATAATTTTACCGCTTCCATTCCGCTTGTCATATCTGTCTGACCTTCTGCGTAAACAACGGCAATAATTGGAGCGCTTCCGGGTGCTCTTGGAGAATTATAAGGTAAAATAGATCCTGTTAAACTTGTTTCTGTTTTTCCAAACAAAGCATAGGAATATTTGCTCGGAAAGGACATTTCATTAAATTCATATAAAGCTGATTTTACTTCCGAAAAACCGCCGACATAATCAACAAGTCCGCTGTCTTTTGCGGTGTATGCTGAGTATAAAAATTCATTATTTAAAATGTCATCAAATTCCTGAACTGTCCAGCCGCGCGCCTGCATTAATGTGTTCCGGCTTAAATTAAAAATATCATCCAAATATTCATTGTATTGTTTTCGATCCGCTGCCGAAAAAGAATCTCTTGTAAATGATTCTGCCGCTGTTTTGTATTCAAAATATCGAAGTTCTCTTACGCCAATGCCGAGCTTTTCAAAAGTTTGTTTCATAAAACCTCTGCCCATCGCGTAACCTGTTATGCTGATACCGCCAAGTTCGTGCATTACGATTTTATCGGCAACTGAAGCTAAAAGGTAGATGTCCATATCGGCTTTACCAATATACGCGCAAATTTTCTTGCCGCTTTTTTTAAATTCTTCCAGCGCGGATCGTAATTCCCACAAATGATCTTTCTCTGCATTAAACGCGCTGATATTTAAAATTAATCCGCTCACATTATTGTCATTCGCGGCTCTTTCAATAACCTGAAAAACTTCCATCGGCTTCTTTTTTAAAGTAAAAGGATTACTACTTGGTGTTTCGTTCAAATTTATTTCCACATATGTATTTGGAAGTATAAGAGAACCCGCGCCTGAGCATGAAGAAAAAATTAAAACAAGCAAAGCTGCAATTACAACGATTTTTTTCATAAAACTCCTATGGCGAGTCATTGCGTTTAACACCGTGTTAGTCACCATTTTTTACTTTTTCTTTTTTGGTTTAGGTGCAACTTTTGCTTTAGACGGCGTCTTTGACACAGTCTTAGACGCTGTCTTAACTTTCGCCTTTGCCGTTGGTTTCTTTACCGCAGTTGCTTTCTTTGGTGCGGCTTTTTTTGTCGTTGGAGTTTTCTTTACGCTTATCTTTTTCGCGGTTGTTTTTTTGGGTGCAACTTTCTTTACAGGCGCTGCTTTTGCCTTAGGTTTAACTGTTTTTGTTGTTGTCTTAGACGCAGTCTTAGACTTTGACGTCGTCTTTGACGCAGTTTTGGGAGCGGCAGTTTTAACAGGTTCAGCTTTTTTCGTCTCAGGTTTTTTTACAACCGAAGCCTGGCTGCTTGTTTTCTTTTTCGCTCCATTTTTCGCCGTAAGTGTATCGATTAAAACATCAAATCTGTATTCCGATTTTTCTTTGGCCTTTGTCATAACATCATAAATCGCGGCAATTCTTTCAATGCGCTCTTCTACAGGCATTTCTACAGTAGATTCCATCATAAAGAAGAGTGACGAATAGTACAGCGCGTCTTCAAAACCTTCCTTGTTAAACCAAGGTACGTCATTAAAGAAATTTATTCCCAATATGCGCCTGAAATCTTCACTAAGATAATTTTCTTCGATAATAAGCGCGGCAAATTGCGCCGGAGAGAATTTTGAACCGTTTTTACCGGGTTTCCTCCACTCGGACGTTGCGGTAGCAACGGGCCCCATTTTTGTGCGGTTTAATACCGCTTTTACAAGATCTGTTATGCGCCATGCTTCCGCGTCCGAAGCGCCGTAGCGCATATAAGTCTGTCTTAATTTTCGTCCCAGATCCCAATGATCAAAAGCGAGGTTAGCCGCCATTGCGCCTGTTGCTTCTTTACCAATTATTGATCGCAATAAAGACACTACACCGTAACTTAATACAACAGAGTGGAGCATCTGCCTTTCTGAAATACACTTGTTGATTCGCTCAAGCAATGGAAATTTTGATTTTTTTAACGCGACTAAAATATCTTTAAGCCTGTTAATAAATGTTTCAAACTCTTTCCATATCGCGTCTTTACTGACAGCGGTAAATTTAGCAGGCACATTTTTCGCATCAAGCTTAACTAAGGACTGCGGAGCAATCCAGGGATCCCAGGAGCCATTAGCGCCTGTAATAAAATGCGCTGCTTGTTTTATAAATTCTTCAATCGGTTTTTTAAACGATTCAACAAATGTTTTATTTTCGATAGATTTATTCATATTTAAAATAAAATCTTCTTTTAAGAATTCCATAAACCGATAATACAAATCGCCTAAGAAAATATCTTTTATCGCAGCATAAGGATCAGGTACGCCGCCGCCATTTAAATCGTTGTTTAAGCGGGCCCAGCGTCCTTTCGCGTCGTCTTCAACTTCGTAAAGATCAAGATAAACTTGAGTCTCGTATCCTTTAAGCCCGACAAAAAAGCCGTTTTCGCAGATTGCCTTGGAGGAGCGAATATACCACAAGTTCGCTTTTTGTTCGCGAAGCAGCGTAAAGTATCTGCTGTCACCGTGAATAGCAAGAGCCTCGCTTAGGTTATCACGCCGTGTTCCGCCTTCGCAGGGAATCGGAGGATCGCTCACCTTTATCCAGCCTGATGTTTCATAGTAGGAATTGTTGTAGAAAATGAGCGCCCTGTCATCGCGGCCGTTTATCCACGCGCGGTTAGAGTAGGCAAAAACATTTTCGTTTACGGAACCGCCGTCGCAGTACAGGTCGTATAACCTGAACTGGGCGCTGCCCGAAAAAAGAGCGCGCCGCTTCATAAGCGGGAAAATTTCGTATTCATGGCGGCCTACTAAATAGCCGTCCGGTTTTTCATCTTTATAAGCGCGGCGGTATTCCATGCCGTACTTTTCTTCAAAGCCCTCGATTTGACCATGGCCAAACATGGGCAAGCCCGGCATCGTTACAAGTAATGTACAAATACCAAAGTATTTATCGCCTTTGCCGAACTGCGCGACGGCGGTTTCTTCATCGGGGTTATTCATAAAGTTGACGAAGCGCTTTAAAATTTCGGGGTCAAATTCCATGGTGTTTTTAATGGTCGCCCGGTACTTTTGGTTTTCTTCGTTTTTGAGCATATTCATAAACGCCGAGTTATAAACACGGTGCATACCCAGGGTGCGCACGAAGTAACCTTCCATCATCCAGAAAGCCTCAGCAAGCAGCAGGGTATTAGGCGCTTCCGCAGCGCAGCGGTCTACAACTTCGCGCCAGAACTCATTTGGAATACAGCGGTTAAATTCGTCTGTTGTAATTGAATGCTCGGCACGGCTCGCGATTGCACCGCCAGTGCCCGGCGCGGGGAACCAAAGACGCTGAATATGACGCTTAGCGAGTGTCATAGCGGCATCGAAGCGCACTATCGAGAATTGCTGACACACGCCAATTATCGTGCGAATGACTGCTTCACGCGCTTCCGGGTTGAGGAAGTCAATCTGCGCGGTGTCGTTCCAGGGCATCGAAGTGCCGTCATTGCCGTGATAAATATAGCGCGTGTTGCCTGTGCGGTTGTCGATTCTTTTAAAAACGACAGCGGCGTCACTGCGTGAAAAATAATGTTCTTCTATTTGAACGGTTATATCGTCCCTGCCGGAAAGGTTGCCGCAGTTGTAATTGTAGGTAGGGAAGGGTGGATAAGGCAGTTGCAAGAACCTGTCGGGGTGTTCAATCATCCATTTGCTGTCGATGCCTGTGTGATTGGGAACCATATCTGAACCGAGGCGAATACCGCGGCACATGCAGCGTTCTCGTAAATTGCAAAGCGCTCCCCAGCCACCAAGCTCGCCAGCTATATCGTAATCGTTTAAACTGTACGCCGACGCCGCGGCTTCAGGATTGCCTGTCCATTGCTTTATCGTCTTACTCGCCTGGCTTCTCTCCCACACGCCGATTAGCCACAATCCCGTAAAGCCGCGATGGGCAAGCTCATCAAGCTCCTCATCAGGCACCTGATCTAAACGATTAATTTCTCTGCCGTATTTCTGCGACATCTGGAAAAGCCACACAAGGGTACTTTTCGCTATCAATACAGTTTTTGGCATCCAGTCCTGATCGGGGCTGAAACGCTCATATTCATCGAGACCCGCGAATGTTAAAACTTCGCTGGGGCCGGGACCCATAAAACCGGGTTTATTTTCTTCGCTGATAACATCAAGGCTCATAAGGAGACGAGCCATAAATTTAGAAATGAGTAAGCCCCAATGGCGGCGCATATACTCAAGCTGATCAAAAAGAGAGTCGGGGAAGGCGATAGCGGGAGAGCGAAGGAAATCCCAAAGATTCATTCCGTCAGGGCCAAAGGGAGGCAGCTCTTTAAAATATTCCTTTAATTCATTGATCGCGTCAGGATAAACGGTATTTTTTGCGAGAACCGTGTCGTCAAACATAAACTTAAATGGCTTAAAAGCAGGGTTAAGATTCGCGATCGAAAGGAGCATAGTCTCTTCGATGCTCAAAGCTCGGCAGCTCTCGGGACGCCCTGAAGGGCCGTAGTCTTCTTTGCTCTTTAGATATTGCTCAACATTTTTTTCGCCCTTGTAAACAGGACGCGGCGGAAACTGATTATTAAAAGTATTTAAAAGTCCGCCTGTTTGCTTTTCGCCGAGTTTCGCGTCCATTCTATCAAGCGCCGTTTCAAAAACATCATCCTTTACTTCTTCGCGGTACAGAGAAACAACGTAATGGAGTATCTCGTCGATTAAGCCCATCGCGTATAAATGCCCGGCCTTCATAAAACGCTCAGGGTGAGCTGGGTCTTGTCTAAGATTGATTTTATTCGCAAGGTCGCGGCATTGCTTAAGGTCGGCAAGAACGACATTTCCTGTCAGCGAAAAAAGACTGTCGTTTAATTCATATTCTTTGCGGACATTATTATTTATATGAAACTCCATGAGGGCTTTGCGGTTCTTTGCCCAATGAGTAGTTTTTTTCTCTAACTTAGTGAGCGTTATTTGAAATTTCTTCATGGAAGCTCCTTTACCGACTTCTATATTATAGTATATTTCCTGATAACTGTCATGTATACTGTTTTCAAGTTGAGGTGGCTGTTATTATAGTTGCCACTGTGACTGACACCGATATATGGAGAGATATATGAAAAAGAAAGTAATAATACTCACTATGTTAGTGCCGTTATTTGCTTGACACGAACAGACTAGTCTATTAAACTAGTTTGTGAGAGGTAAATATGCTATCACAGGAAATTGGGGCTTTTGAAGCCAAAACTCATTTTTCAAAAATTTTAAAAGAAGTTGAGAAAGGAGCTGTTTATATTATTACTAAAAGGGGGAAACCTGTAGCTATGATAGTTCCGTATAAACAAGAAAACAGAATGAGTGTAGAGGAAACTATAAACAGTATTAGAGAACTACAGAAACTCTGTAACGATGGTTCAAAAGAAATTAACATAAAAATAAGAGTGACAGATATATAAATGAAAATGAATTATCGTCAAAGAATATTCTCACACGAAGTCACAAAGGCACAAAGTATTTGTAAACAAATTTCTTTATGCCTTAGCGTCTTTCTGTGAACTCTCTGGAGATTATTTTTGAACATCACCCTTCTTCACCAATCTATACACTCATACGCGGAAGCTACGTTTTCGCGCTCCGGTGGACCGGGCGGGCAGAATGTAAACAAAGTGAACACCAAGGTAACATTAAGGCTGCGTCTGAGTGAATTAAACGGTTTATCCGAAGCGGAGCGGGAGCGGATTAATTCGCTCCTTGCGAATAAAATCACCAGTGGAGGCGAAATAGTCATAACTTCTGATGAAGAGCGCTCACAACGTATTAATCTGGAGAGGGCATACTTTCGTTTGGAAGCACTGATTATTGCCGCCGCAAGACTTCCTAAAAAACGCAAACCTACAAAGCCTAGTAAGGCAGCTAAAGAAAAACGGCTTGAAGCAAAACGGCGGCAGGGGCAGAAAAAAGCTGAGCGTACGCTAAAAGAAGACTGACACCTTTTATTCGCTATCAATAAAAGTCATTACAACTTCTTGTTCATCGACTTTTGAGAAGATTTCCAGCTTGTTTTCTTTGCGCTGCCATTTGTAAGCACTCTGCAGGTAATTGAAATAATCGTGTTCTCTTAAACTCTCAGGCTCGAAAAGGGAAGCCATCAAAGTTGAGCGCATGGGCATTATTTTTAACGATTGTTTGTCGTCGGCTGTGTATGGTCCGGAAAAGCGATTGGGTACGCCCATGCCGGAAAGAATACCGGTATCAAATTTTAATGTGAAAAATACTTCTTCGTTAAACATTCCGCTTAACTTATCGCGGCTGTAACCGGTGTCTCTGCCGTCGATGTTTACATTGGATAAAAGCCATTGCTTTCCAATATTGTCCGAGAAATCCTTTTCCTCATAATACTCTTTTATCCCGGCGGCGTTGGCGTTAACGCAAATTATCAAACTGAATGCCAAAAGGCAAAACAATGTCTTTTTCATGCTATTCATTATACCGTATTTTTATGGTTTATTTTGGATATATTTATAATGACTCAAGTAATTTACGTATTTTTTCTTTTGTTTGTTCTTTTGTATTCAAATCAACATATTCAGGAAAAAATTCCTGCGGACTCACCTTTAATGCTTCTGCAATTCTAATCAACGTAAGAACTGAAGGCTGTTTTTTACCTTTTTCTAAATTCGCAATAAAACTTTGCGACAGATTTGATTTTAAAGATAGCTCCATTTGAGATATCCCATATTTAATACGAATTGCTTTTATTTTTTCAATAATATATTTTAACTGCTCTTGTATTTCCATTAAATAAAAATAATGCTCTATAGATATTGTCACAATGCTCAAACGACTATAATATATTTCTAATGGAAATATATTGTTCCATTGATAAATAATGAGCAAAAAGCTCAAATCTGGAGGAAAATTATGAAAGGGAAATGGTATTGCTTGGGAATGCTGGCTATTGTACTGGTATTCGGAATGATGATTGTAGGGTGTGAGGATGAAACACCTGTTCCTCCTCCATACGTTTCTCTTGGTATTCAATCATGTAATTGGAATGTTGAAACCCCCGCAAACGGTGAAGTAATTATATGGGTTATTCCTTATAAAGGTGTTCGCAGCGGAAACGGTACAGGTCTTGAGGCTGTTAATATAAGTCCAAGCGATTTATCATGGGTAACCAAAGACGAATTTGAGCTTCTATTTTCCGGCGACGGATCTCGTACAGCAAGCATAACAACAGTCGTTTTAGAACCATTCAGTGAAACAAGAGTTAATATAAAACTGAGCGTAACAAGATCCGTAGGAGAATCGGCTAATAGAACAGCGAACGTATATCTAACTGTCCCAAGTTCTTTTGAAAACAAGTATGGTACTGTTGAGTGGAGCAGCAGAAAGTTTGATTTTTAATTAAAAAAACAAGTTACTGAAAATCTCCTTAATGGCGGTTTGCGACGTTCTGCCGAAGGCAGAATGTTGGGCGGTGGAACCGCCCGCAAACCGCTGAGATAGGCGACGTTTTAATGTCGCCTATCGTGTCTGGAAACGAAGTACCGCTATTTGCGGTATTTCGTTTCCAGACATGTTTCACGTGAAACACTCCCAAACAGCCTATAAAAAAAGCCGCGAATAATCGCGGCTTTTTATAAGATTGCTTTTACTACCTACAGCTCAAAAACAAGCCTTACTTGGTGGTCTGCGTCGGTTTTTGATGATAATTCTAATTTGTTGTTTTTTATATTCCATTCATACACATTTTGTAAATAGCCAAAATATGTAAATTCCTGGAGTTTCTCGGGCTGAACAATTGGAGCCATTTTTGTTGAACGAATTTCCTGGATTTCCACAGCCTGCCCTTGTCCTCTTTTGTATTGAGCGGAGTAAGTATTTGGCGCCGCAGTGCCACTGATACTGGATGCCGCTAGTGTCATAGTATAGGTTTTTTCGATTTTTTCTTTCCTTAAGTGTTCTCTGTCATAAATCACTTTTTTATGAAATGGATCTGTTTGAGCGTATACTTCGACCAACTTCCATTCCTTACCTATCACGTCCGCGAAGCTTGTCAATTTCACGCCGCTATTACTATTGCTGCTGCCTGTGCTGCCGCAACTAATAAAACAAACTATACCTACCATTAAAAAAACGACTATTTTCTTCATGTTCGCTCTCCTCTTTTATTCTCCTACAGCTGCGTCATCTTCTTTTACAATTCTGTCGAGCCCTATTACAAAATCTGGTTTTTCGATGGTAAGAATACGTACGCCCTGAGCTGAGCGACCCATAACACGGATATCAATAACTTTCAATTTTATCGACTTGCCCTGACTTGTTATGCACATAATTTCCTCATTATCCATTACGCTTACACAGCCTACTATCTCTCCGGTTTTTTCTGCTACCGTATAAATTCTCTGTCCGCCTGTACCGCGTCCGTGTGAGGAAAATTCGCTAAAATCAACACGTTTGCCGTAGCCAAATTCAGAAAGAATTAGCATTCTTTCTTTGTCGTCAACTCTGAGCATTCCGGCAAGTTCATCGCCGTTAGAGAGCTTCATTCCGGTTACGCCTCGTGATGAACGTCCCATCGCGCGGACATTATCCTCGTGAGTTCTAAGCGCCTGTCCTTTGCGGGAAATAAGCACAACTTCGTCCTTACCCTTTGTTAAAAGCGCGCTGACAAGTTTATCACCTTCGTCCAGATTAATCGCGACAATGCCGCGAGTTTTAGCGTTCGCGAATTCGCTTGTTTTTACTTTCTTAACAACACCGCAAGCTGTTCCCATTAATAGGAATTCATTTTCGCTGAAGTCCTTGAGCGAGACAATAGCGGCAATATCTTCATTTGGAGAAACAGTGAGCAGGCTCTTAATATGTGAACCCTTGCTTGTCCGGCTGCCTTCCGGTAACTCATGTACCTTCATCCAATAAGCCTTTCCCGCGCTTGTAATGAACATGACATATTCATGTGTTGATGCTACGAATATCTGGCGGACATAATCATCCTCTGCTAATTTTGCGCCTTGCATACCTTTGCCTCCTCGTCCCTGATTTTTATACGCTGAAACCGGGACTCGTTTCACGTAGCCAAGATTGGAGATAATTATCATCATCTCTTCTTTTTTAATTAAATCTTCTATATTGATATTCTCAACTTCTCCAGCGACGATTTCTGTGCGGCGCTTATCGCCGTATTTATCTGCAATTTCTTTTGTTTCGTCTTTAATAACACCGCGCAATTTCTTTTCGTCAGCAAGCAGCGATTTAAAATAAGCGATGCGGGTTTTTAACTCTGCAAGTTCCTGTTCGATTTTTTCTATTTCTAAACTGGTAAGCCTGCCGAGCCTCATCTCGACTATTGCCTCAGACTGGGCTTCGGTTAGCTTAAATCGCTCCTGCAGTTTTAGGCGGGCTGTCGCAACGTCACGGCTTTTCTTTATGATAGCGATGACTTCATCGATATTCTCAAGCGCGATGATAAGCCCTTCCAAGATATGAGCACGTTCCTCAGCCTTGCGTAAATCATAGCGGGTGCGGCGCGTTACAACATCGACACGGTGTTCAACAAAGTAGTGGACTAATTCTCTCAATGTGAGTAACTGCGGCTTGCCCCCAACAAGCGCCAAATTGATGATACCAAAGGTAGTTTGCAGCTGCGTATTGGAAAAAAGTTGATTCAAAATAACTTTGATTATCGCGCCTTTTTTTAATTCGATAACTATGCGGATACCGTCACGGTCTGATTCATCATTAGCATTGGAAATACCATCGATTACCTTATCCCGCATGAGCTGACCGATTTTTTCAAGGAGAAGGGCTTTATTCACATTGTAAGGAATCTCTGTAAAGATGATTTTTTCCTTGCCTTGCTTTGTTGTTTCAACATTGAATTTCCCGCGAACCAGGAGCTTGCCGCGTCCTGTTTTATAAGCGTCCCTTATACCCTGCCTTCCAAAAATTAAACCGCCTGTGGGAAAGTCGGGACCTTGGACAAGCTTCATTATTTCTTCGTTTGTTATATCAGGGTTATCGATAATGGCGTAAATCGCTTCGCAGATTTCAAGCAGGTTGTGGGGAGCCATATTTGTCGCCATACCGACGGCGATTCCGCTTGAACCATTTATCAAAAGGTTAGGAATAGCGGAAGGGAGGACGGTCGGCTCCATGAAAGATTCGTCATAGTTGGGAGCAAAGTCCACAGTCTCTTTTTGGAGATCGGCGAGCATTTCATCGCCGATTTTGGAAATCTTCGCCTCGGTGTAGCGCATAGCTGCCGGCGGGTCATCGTCAATAGAACCAAAGTTTCCCTGCCCCTTAACAATTGTATAGCGGAGTGAAAAGTCCTGGGCAAGACGAACAAGAGCGTCATAAATTGACATATCGCCATGCGGGTGATATTTACCCATGGTTTCACCGACAATAAGAGCGCTTTTTTTTGTAGCTCCGCCTGGACGCAAGCCAAGAGAATCCATGGCATAGAGGAGACGGCGGTGAACAGGTTTAAGACCGTCCCTTACATCAGGCAGGGCACGGCTTACTATGACCGACATGGCATAATTGAGATAATCTGTTTTTACTTCATCTTCTATCGCTATGGGAATTACCTTGCCTAAGGGCTCGTTCAATGGTAATTCGCCGGTTGTATCGGTCTTAGCCACTTTTTATCCTCAACACATTATATAATTTTTGATTATTTTAGTCAAAAGGCATACTTAGCAGAGAAGAGGCTCACTTCCCGAGTATAAAAGATAAGCCTTGAATATTAAAATCTGGAAAGCGATATTGAAAATCACTTAGGAAATTGCTTTGCTTTGTCTGCAGGATTTGTTTCCAGCCGGGATGATCTGTTTCGATTAATAATATGCCTTTTTTTAAATCCTTTATCCGGGAGTGCTCTCCTGCCGCAGCCACTCCATTTTTTTCTGTTATGTCCTGCCAGGAATCAAAAAGTTTTGAGTAAGCTTGAGCTTTCTTCATAAAGTCTTCGTTAAATAGTGTAGAGAGAACTTCACCTGCAGTTTTCATAATGTTTTCCCTAACACTCCGTCTTTTACATTATACACAAGCGTATCTTCTTTTTGGTAGCGCTGATAAGGCTCTTCGGGTAAAAAGGTGTAAAAAGCCTGATCGTACGCGGGCAGCACCGAAAGAAAACGTTTCCGTTTTTCACCGTCCATTTCTAAAAGCACGTCGTCGAGTAACAAAATTGGCAGCTGCCGCGTCTCCGCTGAATAACGGAGCGCCTGCGCTGCTCTTAAAAGCAACGCTAAAAGTCTGCGCTGCCCTGTGGAGGCTTTACTTGTGAAATCTTCGCCGTTATGTGCAAATTGGTATTTGTCGCGGTGCGGACCGGACAAAGAAGAACTTGCCGCTATATCAGCGCCGCGGCGTTGACTTAAGCGCTCAACAATATGGTCACTTAAAAGTTCGCACGGTTGTGGGTTCTTCCATGATTGAATGTAGCGGACTGTTATTCCTGAAATACCGGAAACTTCTTTATAAAGCTTTTCAAAAACATCCGTAAACTCCTGCGCCGCTTTTTCACGCTTTTCCATCAATTTTAAACCATACATCGCAAACTGCGGATCCAGCGCGTCGAGTATCGGCTGCGGATTTTCTGATAATTTACCAAGAGCGTAATTGCGCAGCACTGTGTTACGCGATTTTAATACACGGCGGTAACGACGCAAATCTTCCAAATATACAGGATCGTAAAGGCTTAAGGTTTGGTCAAAAAACCATCTGCGCCGCTCCGGGCTTCCGCTTACAAATTCCATGTCTTCGTGGCAGAAAACTATGCTTGGCGCTATCGATAGGAGTTCCCTGCGATCTTCTGCGTGTTTACCGTTTATTAATATTGTTTTTTTACCATTTTCAACTTTAACAAGTATTTGATCATTAACTGACTGCGAAAGTTTTACCTCCGCGCAGAAATCATTTTCTCCGTTACGCGCTAATTCGCTGTCCCTTATTGATCTAAAAGACGAAGCGTAAGCGCAAAAATAAAGCGCTTCTAAAAAATTGGTTTTTCCCTGCCCATTTTCTCCGACAAGAAAAACATCCTTCGCGCCTGTAAACGTTTGCGCGTCAGCAAGGTTTCTAAACGCCGTTGTGCGTAACGAATTAAAGAACATTTATCAATTGCCACGATTTACGATTGCTGCAATCTTAGGATTGCATTGGCATTACAATATGGAAAAAATCTTTTTCTGGAACCGGCTCTATTGTTATTGCCTTTGTCGCGCTGGAGAAACGAATCTTTACTTCGTCCTCTGTCATAATCTTAAAAGGTTCTTCCAGGTATCTGTAATTAAGAGCAATTGTTATATCTTCGCCATCATACTTACATGGTATTTCGTCTTCAACTGTTCCAAGCTCACCCTCTTCCGAATAAACAGCCATTCTTCCTGATGAAATACCAAGATAAATTCTATGAGATTTTTTTTCCACCATGAGAGAAACGCGTTTAAGCGCGTCTATCATTTCTTTGCGTTTAACAGAAAGAGAAAATTCCTGGCTTTCCGGAATTACTTTTTTATAATTGGGGAACATTCCTTCTATCAATACAGATGAAAATTGATATGAAGCGAAATTTAAAAATATCATTTTATCGCTTAAAGAAATACTTATAAGTCCTTCGTCACCTGATCTATTAATAATTGTTTGAAGTATCTTTGGAGGAATAATTACTCCCTGGAAATCATCAATATTTTTGGCGGCTGATTTTGAAATAAAAGCTAAACGTCTGCCGTCTGTAGCTACCATATTTATTTTATTATCTGTTTTTTCCAGAAAAACGCCGTTCATAAAATAACGAGTTTCATCATCAGAAACAGCAAAAGCACTTTGAATTACCATTTCTTTAAAATCTTTAATTGGCATATCAAAAAACTTTTCTGTAGAAACAGGGAATGCCGGAAATTTATCCGAAGCGATACATTTTAATTTATATTCAGGTTTTTTCTGATTTATTGGTTTTACTATTACAATATTTTCCTTTTGAGTAAATTCAATTTCATCATAAGGGAAAGTACTAATAATTCCAAAAAACTTATCGCTATAAACAGTTGTTGATCCTTCTTCAATTACATTAACAGGAACTTCGGTATGAAAATTAACTTTCATATCTTTCGCTTTAATAATCAAACTATTTTTTGATGTCTCTAAATAAATATTAGACAAAATTAATATTGCATTTTTTGAGGATATAATTTCCTGAGCAATCGAAATTTCTTTTAAAAGCACCTCTTTATTACAAGTAAACTTCATTCTTCTCCCTCCTATTATTACAAATAAATATATATAAATAAATTAAGTAATAGCAGTAGTAGATAGTTTAATATGTGGAAAAACCTCATATTTCTATATCTGCTATATACTTAAGCTTTTAATAAACTATGGATTATTATGCAATTATTTCCACAGTTTCCACAAGTATGTTAAAAAGCCTTACTTATTAAGACCTTTTACACCTTATAATAACATATTTTTCAGAATTTCGCGCCGAATTCTTTTATACCCCTTTTTATGCCTTCTATTGTTGACTCAAGAGAAGGATCCGTTATAAGTTTCCCTTTAATTTTTTCTATCGAGTGCATGACCGTAGTGTGATCCCGTCCGCCGAAATCCTGTCCCATTTCTGTAGTTGAATAATCTGTCATATCACGGCCTATGTACATCGCAAGCTGTCTTGCAAATGTAATATTTGCCGTTCTTTTTTTACCTTTTAAATCGTTTGGAGTAAGCCCAAAATAATCAGCGGCTACCCTTATAATGCTGTCCATGGAAAGATTTGCCTGTCTTGGCGCGTTAAAGATATTTTTTAAATGTTTTTGCGCGATTTCCACTGTTATTGCTTCGTTCATTAGTTCTGAATAGTTAATCAGATTGTTTAAAGCGGAAACAAGATCGCGGACATTTGACGCTATATTTTTACCCATCAGGTCGAAGACGTCATCAGGAAAATTTACGCTGCGCTTTTGAGCTAATGATTTTAAAATTACACATCTTTCTTCGTAGCGGGGAGGCTGAAGGTCTGCTTTTATTCCAAGTCCAAAGCGGGAAATAAGCCTTTCCTCGAATTTCTTTAATTCCTCCAGCGGACGATCGCAGGTAAAAACAAGGGCTTTTTTAGCGTCCAACAGGGCGTTAAATGTATGGAATAATTCTTCCTGTACGCCGGGTTTATCCGTAAAAAATTGAATATCGTCAATTAAAAGGACATCAGCCTGCCTGTACTTGTTTCTAAACGTATTCATTTTATTTTCCCTGAGACATTCAAGGTAATTATTTAAAAAGCTTTCGGAGGTGACGCAAATTACGCGGCTTTCTGTGTTTTCGTGGATAGAATTTCCTATTGCCTGCATTAAATGGGTCTTTCCAAGCCCGACACCGCCGTAAATTAAGAAGGGATTACAGACTTTCCCGGGATTTTTGCATATAGCGAGGGCAGCGTTTGCGGCGTATTTGTTGTTTTCACCGATTATATATCTTTCAAAGGTGTAATCATCTCTCATTTGAGAGTGTTGGCTTCGTTTTTCCTTAACTTTTGGCGTTTTTACACTTGATCCTGTGCTTGTTTCTTCGTTTTTTGACTGAGTTTGAGCAGGATCGTGTTCTTTTTTATTTACTTTTCCGGTTATTTCGTATTCAATCGCTATTTCTTGTCCTGAAACCTTTGTTATTATCGAATTTACTGTATTTTTATAGCGAGAGTTCACCTTATCACGGTGAAAAATCGAGGGGATTCCTACAACGATGGTTTTTTCATCGGCATGCAGGTATTTCATATCTGAAAACCAGCCGCTGAATTCCTCCTCCCCTAGGTCATTCCGCAGTTGGACCAGGGTCTCCTTCCAGAAACCCTCATAATCCAAATTTGTCATAATTTGCCTTTTTTCTGGCGTTATCAACATGTTATCCACAAGGATAATATTGATACAATCTCCTTATTTGTCAAAATTTGTTATAAATTTTCATACATTTACTTAATACCTGATATGGTAGAATTCTGCTAAATCCTTATCCTGTAAAGAATTAACAACGATTCGTTATCAATGCTACAAATGTTTAAAAATTCACTTTTCTTATGATACAAGCTGTTCGATTTTTCCAGAATTTATCCACAGGTTTTGCACTAAATGATAATTTGGTAAAATCTGTTACAGACAGCAAGATAATATAACCTGATCCCAAATTTATTGCAAGAGAAAGAAATTTTTGCGTTTTCACCTACGCTATATATAGTGTTATACTCAAATAAACTACACCATAGGTAGTAGTATTATTTGTCATAAAAAAATATTTTAAAAAATTAATAATTTTTTCACCTTTTACTTTGGCCTATCAGGATCGTTCTTAAGTCTGATACTACTGAGCTTGTTACAAAAACTTAAGTTTTGGAACAGCCTCTCTTTAAAAAAAATAAAAAAATTGGTATGCTTTCTGAATGAGTGCCGACAAGAATTACTCTGCGCAAAATATCACCGTTTTGAAGGGTTTAGAAGCTGTCCGTATGCGCCCAGGTATGTACATAGGTACTACCGGCATAGATGGGCTTCATCACCTTGTTTTTGAAGTAGTTGATAACTCTGTAGACGAAGCTATGCAGGGCTTCTGTACAAATATTCTCGTGGTATTGGAAGGGAATGACGTGGTTCGTGTCGAGGACAACGGCCGCGGTATTCCAATCGATATTCACCCAACCGAAAAAGTGAGCGCCCTTGAGCTTGTTATGACAAAGCTCCACGCCGGTGGTAAATTCGATAAAAAATCATACAAAGTTTCAGGCGGTTTGCACGGCGTAGGCGTTTCTGTTGTGAACGCTCTTTCCGAGTGGTGCGAGGCCTATGTTCATATTGACGGGAAGGTTCACCACCAGCGGTACAAGGTCGGTGTTGCCCAGGGTCCTGCCAGGGAAATTGAGCCTAAAGGGCTGCCTTATGTCCATTCCTCAGACCGCGGAGGGACTGTAATTCGCTGGAAAGCTGACACGTCGATTTTTGAAACTACAACCTACAGTTATGACGCGCTTTCCAACCGTCTTCGCGAGCTTGCCTTCCTTAACAAAGGTCTTAAAATTACTATCCGTGATGAGCGGCTAACAACGCCGAAATCACATGACTTTATGTTTGAGGGCGGCGTAAAAAGTTTTGTTGAATATTTAAACGAAAATAAAAATGTTTTGTATAACGCTCCTGTATATCTGGAAGGTACGCGCGATGATGTAGAAGTTGAAGTTGCCGTTCAATATAATGACGGCTTTAACGAAATTATGTTTTCTTTCGTAAACGATATTAACACGCGCGAAGGCGGCACACATCTTGTCGGGTTTAAATCCGCGCTTACCCGCACCTTGAATGAATTTTTAAAAAAATCTAAACACGCTAAAAAGCTTGATGAAACCCTTTCCGGAGATGATGTGCGCGAAGGTTTAACCGCTGTTTTGTCTGTAAAAGTGCCTAATCCGCAGTTTGAAGGGCAGACAAAGGGCAAGCTTGGCAATTCCGAAGTAAAGGGAATAGTTGAGTCCCTTGTAAACGAACAGCTCGAACTCTATTTTGATCAGCACCCGGAAGTAATTAATAATATACTCGAAAAGTCTGTGTTAGCCGCTAAAGCGCGTATTGCCGCTCGCCAGGCGCGTGACGCGACACGGCGTAAAAACGCGATGGATTCTGCCGGGCTTCCCGGTAAACTCGCCGACTGCTCCGAAAAAGATCCCGCGAAATGCGAATTGTTTATTGTAGAGGGTGACTCTGCAGGCGGATCCGCGAAGGGCGGGCGAGATCGCAGGTATCAGGCGATTTTACCGCTTTGGGGAAAAATGCTTAATGTTGAAAAACAGCGCATTGAAAAAGTTATCACAAACGAAAAATTGCAGCCGATTATCGCGAGCATTGGAGCCGGCTGCGGCAATGAGTTTGATGTTTCTAAAATACGTTACCATAAGATAATTATTATGGCTGATGCCGATGTTGACGGCTCGCATATCCGCACTCTTCTTTTGACTTTTTTTTACCGTTACATGACGCCTCTTATAGAGCAGGGTCATGTTTATCTTGCAATGCCGCCTCTTTACAGGGTGAGCTACGATAAAAAATCTTTTTACGCTTATGACGACGCGGAAAAAGATCGCATTCTTTCCGAGTCCGGCAAAGACGCGGAAAAAGTCAATGTTCAGCGCTACAAAGGGTTAGGTGAAATGAACCCTGACCAGTTATGCGACACTACCATGGACGTGAGCAAGCGCAATATTATACAGGTACATTTGGACGATGTGCCTGAAGCTGAACGCATTTTTACTACGCTGATGGGCGAAGTTGTCGCGCCGCGCCGCGAGTTTATCGAAGAGAACGCGCTTTTGGTCAGCAATTTGGATATTTAAGAACAAGATAAAACTTGGTTAGTAAGGAGAGGGCAAAGTGTCGAGAAGTTTACTAAAAAAAGCAAAGGCTCTAAGAAAACAAAAAAACGCGAAAAAGAAAGCTAATAAAAAAAACGCCGCCGGAATATTGATCTTCGCGTTTATCGTGCTGGCTATCGCCGCGTACTTGCTGATTCCTGGTATTTTAGAAAAAAGCTCAGGCGGGCAGCATTCTGAATCGGAAACATACAGCCATGGCAGACAAAAAGTTGAATTAAATGAAAACGGAACCTTTAGCGCGAATTTAGCGCATGGTGTTAATAAAAACGGAACATATACTAAAAAAGCCGAAGGCAGCAGGACAATTGTTACCTTTACTGTTGACGGCAAGCAGGAAATTGGAAGAATAGAGAATAATTCTTTGCACCTGCCAAATGAATGGGATGACGGTCATGGTCACGGAAGTGTTTTTTCTAAAGAAGCGCATGACCACGATCATTAAAAAGTAATAATTGCGCGGATAATATCTACACAATTTTTGAAAAATGGTATATTATTAAGAGTACCGTTATAAGGAGTCGGTTTATTATGACTAAAACGCCAGTATGCCCAAAATGTAACGCGACAGATTTTACCTGTTCGCCGGTTAAAATGCCAAACAGCGATATCTGGAACCCGGTCGTCTGCAGTTCCTGCGGCACCATCGTAGGACAAATGCCCAGTTATGACGACTACTACGCAATCAAACAACTCGGCGAAATATCAACCATCCTGGAACGCCTGGATAACATTCAAACGCTGTTGTACGATGACACGAAAGGCGCGAGGTGAGTTGCTAATTTAAAAGTGCCACTAGGGGAGGCGGCATTGTAGCCTCCTCTGCCACAACCCGATTCTGAGAATCGGGTTTTTTATTCGGTAATATTTATAACCTCTACAGGTTTGTTTAATTTATTTGCTTTATCAATAACATATTTTGTTCCTTATAATTTTCTAGGTAGCGGTATTACCATACAATTGTCAAGTATTGTTAAATCGTTTATAATCTATTATCTTGATAACATAAGTAGCATTTAAGGAAAAATGATATTATTTTATGATTACCGGTGAATTAAAAAATAAAGTAGATCAAATCTGGCTGATGTTCTTTACCGGAGGCATTACAAATCCTCTTGATGTAATTGAACAAATTACCTATCTAATTTTTATTCGCGATCTGGATGATATGGATAACACTCGTACAAAAGAGAGTGTTATGCTAGGAATAACTTATACTAGTATTTTTCGCACTGATAAAAAATCATACAAATGGTCTGTGTTTAGAGATTTTCCCGCAGCAAAAATGTATGAAGTAATACAAGACAAGGTTTTTCCTTTTATTAAAAAACTCCATAACGATGAGAATAGTACATATTCAAAATACATGGACGACGCTATTTTTAAGATTCCTACCCCGCAACTTTTAGAAAAAGTAGTAACCGCTCTGGATGAAATAGACTGGAAAAATAAAGATATTCGAGGGGATTTGTATGAATACCTTCTTTCAAAAATCGCAACCGCAGGAACAAATGGGCAATTTAGAACTCCTCGTCATATTATACGTATGATGGTAGAGCTTCTTTCTCCAAAACCAGAAGATATTATATGTGATCCCGCATGCGGAACATCAGGTTTTCTTGTATCCGCAGGTGAGTACCTTAAAGAAAAATATCTTAAAGAAATTTTTTATAATAAAAAGCAAAAAACTCATTATATGAATAAAATGTTTCATGGGTATGATATGGATCGAACTATGTTAAGAATAGGCGCTATGAATATGATGACCCATGGTATTGATAATCCTGATATTCAATACCGAGATAGTCTCTCGGATCAAAATACAGATACTAATAAATTTTCTATAATTCTTACAAATCCTCCATTTAAAGGAAGTCTAGATTATGATATTGTTTCCATAGATCTATTAAAAACAACCAAAACAAAAAAGACAGAACTTTTATTTTTAGCTCTTATTTTAAGAATGTTGAAAACAGGCGGTCGTTGTGCTTCAATTGTCCCAGATGGAGTTCTTTTTGGTTCATCAACAGCCCATAAAGCAGTTAGGAAAGAAATTATAGAAAACAATCGTCTTGAAGCAATTATCTCTATGCCTTCTGGAATATTCAAACCTTATGCTGGAGTATCAACTGCCATACTCATTTTCACGAAGACAGGACACGGCGGGACTGATAATGTATGGTTTTACGATATGCAAGCTGATGGTTTTAGTCTTGATGATAAACGTACTCAGATTAATGATAACGATATAAATGACATTGTTAAACGTTTTCATGCAATTGATAAAGAAAACAAACGTAAACGTACAGACCAGAGTTTTCTTGTGCCAAAGGCAGAGATAATTAAAAACGAGTATGATTTATCTATTAATAAATATAAGCAGACTGTCTATGTAGAAGAAAAATATCCTTCTCCTAAAGAAATTTTGGCTGAGATTAATGAGCTTGAGCGAGAAATAACAGAGGGATTATTAAAATTGGAGAAGATGCTAGATGAGTAAGTGGGATATGGTACAACTTGAGCAATTATTATCTGATACCATTACTGGTGAATGGGGTCAAGATTGTAATAATAATCTAGGAGTTAAAGTGCTTCGAACTACCAATTTTACGAATCAAGGAATTATTGATTATTCTAAAGTAGTAATTCGTGATATTTCTTCTAACAAAGTAGAAAAGAAAAAATTATTACCACGTGATATTATACTTGAAAAATCTGGTGGTTCTGATAATCAACCTGTTGGAAGAGTTGTTTTTTTTAACCGTTCAGATGATGTATTCTTATGTAATAATTTTACTCAAATTTTGAGAGTCAATTCAGAGATTGCTGATTCAAAATATATTTTTTATTATTTACATAATTTACATAAAATTGGCGTTACAGAGTTATTGCAAAACAAAACAACAGGAATACGAAATCTCCAAGTAAAAAATTATATGGCATTGCAAATTGCTTTACCACCTTTATTTATTCAACAAAAAATTGCGGAAATTCTTGATCTTTTTAATTTTATTATAGATAAAAGTAAGTTACAGTTTTACAAACTTGATCTTCTTGTCAAATCCCGATTTGTCACTTCTAATCTACAAAGATTAGAGGTACCCAGATGAATACGGCAAGGACAATGTCTTTATCAGACGTTTGCTATATCAATATGGGGCAGTCTCCCAGTTCTAGTAGTTATAATAATGTTAGGATAGGAATACCTTTTTTTCAAGGTAATGCCGATTTTGGAGAAATACATCCGAAGGTACGATATTGGTGTAATCAACCAATTAAAAAAGCAAAAGCAAATGATATATTAATTTCTGTAAGAGCTCCTATAGGTGACATAAATATTGCCAATGAAGAATGTTGCATTGGGCGAGGACTAGCAGCACTTACGATAAAAGAAAATATTGGAACTTATAAGTATTTATTTTATGCATTGAAAAATAAAGTAAATGCTCTTATTTCTATTGGTAAAGGCAGTACATTTAAGGCTGTTAATAAAAATGATTTAGAAGATATTTGTATTATTGTTCCTTCAAAAAAGGAACAAATTCATATTGTTATTGTATTGGATATGATAAATAAATTGATCTTTTCACAAAAAAATCAAATAAATCATTTAAATTTGCTCGTAAAGTCCCGATTTATCGAGATGTTTGGAGATCCTAAGGTCAATATTATGGGATGGAGAAAATCCAAATTCGGTGAAGTTGGACAATTTATAGGAGGATATGCATTTAAAAGTATTGATTATACTGAGAAAGGAGTGCGATTAGTTAAAATTGCAAATGTTAATAAAGATTATCTCGACTGGATGGATGTGGATTATCTTCCCTTTGATTATTTAAACAAGTATTCTTCTTTTTCTTTGCAATACGGAGATGTTGTAATGGCAATGACTCGTCCTATAATTAAGTCATTATCAGCAGTTAAAATGGCAAAAGTGTCCAATAGTGATGTACCATGTTTATTAAATCAACGTGTTGGAAAATTTGTTTTTTTTAATGATATAATTTCAATTTATTTTATTGAGTTATGTAAATTTTCATTTTTTAAGGAAGCTGTGGTTACCCATAGTATTAACTCACTTCAACCTAATATTAGTAGTGAACAAGTTGAAAGTATAGAAATACCCATACCTCCACTTTCCCTTCAAAATCAATTTGCCGAGTTCGTCCAACAAGTCGACAAATCAAAATTTGT
>Ga0209755_10002876_pt1 | contig 22579 bp, 22 predicted proteins | sample TergutCo191P1_FD_187301 | JGI IMG/M metagenome (GOLD analysis project Ga0209755, IMG submission 187301) | Cornitermes sp. P1 segment gut microbial communities from Petit-Saut dam, French Guiana - Co191P1 (SPAdes) (version 2) | ecosystem: Host-associated > Arthropoda: Insects > Digestive system... | reverse complement strand
CGGCTAGTGTCACTAAAAACTCAACACTGCACTTATAAATAATTCTTAATAAGATTAAAAAAGGGTTTATTTGATAAATTCTTAGTCTAAACACGTTCACTTTTAGTTTAAGCAATGGTAAACAACAAATAATACTAACAATAATCGTAAAGACACTAATAGCGATCACAATTAAAAGTTTTACATCAAAGATTTCTGTATTATAAAAGTCTGCTTCTAAGATCGCCTCAGTATCTTCGTGTCTAATATTAGTTAAACGCATTACCGAATTAGAGCGATCATATATTTGTTGATTAATCGGTTTACTACCTGGATTCACACTAATTCTTACTTCATCAAAATTTGCCGCAAACAATTCAGGATAATCACTTTCTAAAAGTATAAACTCAATTTCGGCAAATGGATCAAAGTTTAATTGATAACGCCATTCTTTACCCCAAATAGTAACCTGCTTAGAAGTATGGTAATTATTAAAACGCAAGCATAAATTATTGTCATCATCAGTATATAAATCAACTGCGTTAAAATTAATTTGAAAATATGTATTTTGATTATTATAATAAATGCCACTATGATGATCAACCGACACACCAACAATAATTAAATTATATCCTGTTAGATCATTAATAATGATTCTTTCATTAATTAATTGGCTTGCATTTCTAATGCCTAGATCATAAAAACCACCACTCATCAGGATAGCTAAGTCATAAAGTCCTTGTGAAACTACTACTTCATGATCAGCCCTTGGCTTGCGTCCAACCAGTAATTCAATATTATCATGATAAATATAGGAGACTGCCCCACTAAGTAAAACTGCATCAGTCCCTACAAATGTAATATCACTTAAACGTCCCCCAACTAATGTATCATTAGCATAAGGGCTATATGCATTCATAATTAATCGCTCATAATAAACATCAATACTCGCAAACTCTTCTTCACGTTTAATGAGATGGGTTGTGTTCACGTAGGCATATAAGCATATTAAAAATGTTAACAAGAATATCCCTAGCATTCTTTTAATAACTGTTCTAGACGGCCATAATCTGAGACACTGATCAATAATTTGTGTCTTTTTAAGCGCTCTTTTGGCACTAACAAGATTTTTTGTTGTTAAAAAAACAGTTGGTGTTTCTTTTTTTAAGTCGTTTTCTATTAACTGACAAGTTTTAACCATAAAAATATAATCAGCATATTTGACACATAACTCTTGATCATGTGATACTAACAAGACTAAGTGATTTTTAGCATAGTCACTAATAATATTCATAATTTTAATGCTGTTTCTTGTATCTAAATTAGCCGTTGGTTCATCAACTAGTAAAACTGGGCTTTGACAAATTAGTGCCGTAATTAGTGAAACTCTACTTCTTTGACCTGCTGAAAGGTTTGCTACTTTGGTTTCCTTATATTCCTCAATTTCAAAAAGAGCTAAATATTCATGCATTAATTCATTAACATCAAGGTTTTTAATATTGGCTTGTAGTAAAATGTTTTCTTTAACTGTTTGTTGTTCAATTAAATGAAAACTTTGAAAAGCACTACTACATTGACCCTTAAAGGCAGGATCAATTTTACCTAAATACTGTTTATCAATACCACCAATAATGTTTAAGAGCGTACTTTTATAAGTACCAATTTCACCCTTAAATAGCACTAGTCCATACTCAGGAAACTCCACATTAAAAACAGGCACTTTTTTATTTTTAATTTTTTTAGTAACATTATCTAATCTCATATGTTTTCCTCTAAAATATCAAAAGCACTTTTTTTAAGTTTATGATATAACAAGTAATCATTGATTGCTAAAACTAATAAAATACTAATTAAAATAATACTGGTGGTCAAAATAGGGTTGGCTGCTTGTAAAGTATTATAAAACCTAATTCTTTCTGTACTTAATAAACGTACAAAACTATAAGCTAAATAATAACTTACACCAATCATTACTACCAAGAATACATTACAAATAATCACTAACTTTAATATCTTATACTTCAAAAAGACAAACTGATGATAGTGTGTAATAATTCTTTTGAAAAATTGCCTTATACAGCGATATATCATCATTAAAACTACTAGCACTAATATGCTAATACTTAAAACTAAAAAGGCTTTTAGCACTTGTGTAAAAACATTACCTTCTGCCTCATATGTGGCATGAATAACGCGGTAGTTATTATTATCAAAATTAACTAAAAACTTGATTGCCTCAATACGAGTAGCAAAAATAATCGTCCCGTAATTAGATGCATCATTAAAGCTACTCAAAAACTCATGATTATAATAAACTGTTGATGCTTGGTCAGCATAATAACCCACCACTCTAAACTCTTTTTTAACCCCTTCAACTACTACTTCAATAATCTCATTAATTCTTAATAAAAGATTATCAGAAATAATTACTTCATCTAAGGCAATATGATCAGGCCCACTAATAAATAAAGGATTAAGCATTAGTGCTGAATCATTTTTATAAATAGTTAGTTCTTTTTTATCTTGGGTCAAAGTTTGTCTGCGATCTAAAAATGAGTATTGATAAGTGGTTGGTAATTGCCTAAAATATGTATGATCTAAACTATCAAAGTTTTTTAAGTCTTTACGCATAATTATTAAACGGTTTTCGGCTAAATGATTAAAAGAAAGTCCAATTATTCTTGAATCATAAGCTTCTTTATTTATGAGGTTTGTGTTATAAATTGCAGGAATTAATATTAAAAATAAAACTAATAAAACGTTAAAAAAAGTGAGTAAGAAAAATAATTTTAATAAATATTTACGAATTAAATTAAAAAATACTTTAATATTAATTTTATTAAAATTTTGTTTAGTGATCGTAGGTGCTTCATTAATAATTGATTGATTAAAATCTTGCGTAAAAATCTGTTGATTTTCAATAAACAATCTTTTATTAATGAAAGGTTTAATCGCATTTTCTTGATGTGAGACAATAATAATGATTTTATTATTTCTAATTTCATTTAATAATGAAATATAGCGTGTAATGGAATCTTCATCTAAATTAGCAAACGGTTCATCTAAGACTATGAAAAAAGAATCCTCAATTAAAACTTTCGCCAATGCCAGAATTGATTGTTGTCCTTTTGAAAGATTCTTATATTTTGTGTGCTTATTACCCTTTAACCCCACTTTATTAAGTAATTTACTAATATTTAATTTATTAATATTTTCTAATAATTTTAAGTTTTCATACGCTGTAAGTGATGAGATAAAATGCGTGTTAGTGGCAATCGATGTCATATATTGGGCTTGAAGTTGTTCTTTTTGGCTACTACTTAATTTATTAGTATTAATGCCATTAAAGATATACTGACCCTTCGTGGTTTCATCATAAAGGGTTAAAATGTTTAGTAAAGTGGATTTACCACTACCAGATTCACCAGCTACTAAAATTAAATCACCTGTATTGATCGTTAAATCAATGTTTTTTAAGACTTTTTGTGGATTATTTTTAAGATAATATTTATCCACATTAATTAACTGAATAGACATTATGATCACACCACTTTATGTTAATATTTTAAGTAAGTCTAACGGTTGATTGATGATATATTTAGGATTTAGGGTTTCTAAATATTCTTGATCACGAAAACCCCAAGTCACTGCCACAAAATCAATGTTGGCATTGCTTGCTGTTTGCCAATCAACCTCAGTATCGCCTAAATAAATTACTTCTTCTGGTTTTAGGTTCATCATTTCAAGACAGTTTAATAACATATCGGCTTGTGGTTTAAGAGCAATCTCTTCTTTGGCACCAATAACATTTTGAATTAAGCCCATAAATATCTTTTGATTAAGTTGGGTGGTTGCCTCATGGATCTTGTTAGAAACAATCCCTAATTGATAACCATTTTGGTTAAGACTTTGGAGTAAAGTCAAAATTTGATCATAGGCTTTGGTATGATCATCTTTATGTTGATTATAATATGGTGTAAAGATTTTTAATGCTTGTGCGTGTTTTGTTTGATCTGTTAGTGAACGCATTAATAAAGTTGGTACACCATTACCAACAAAAGCCCTCACTTCCTCTAAACTTCTAAGGGGTTCATTCAAGGCCTTTAAGGTGTAATTAACTGCATTAAACAAATCAGTTAAAGTATCTAATAAAGTGCCATCTAAATCAAAAATTATGCCTTTGTATTTCATATTTATCATTCCTTTCGCCAACATTATATAAGATAGTTTTTAATTTTACTAACACAAATTAAAATAATAAACACACTTTTGTTTATTTCATTATTCTCTCATTAGGTTTATTTAATAATAAAATACTATATTAAATGATATAAGCATAAATAGCGATAAATTGAAGAATCGTACCGCTTGCTACAAACAGGTGCCATACAAAATGAAAATACTTTATTTTACGCGATAAAGCGTAAAACACTACCCCTAATGAATACGCAATCCCCCCAGCTAAAACTAACCAAAAGGCGGGAACTGAATAATTAAATAAGTCAATAACAAACAATAAAGATGACCAACCTAATAATAAGAATACCGCAATATGAACAAACTGAAACTTATACACCCAAATTGATTTTAATACTACCCCTAGTGTAATTAAAGTCCACTGAATAACAAACAACGCTAAACCACGATCAATAAAGTCCCAACCAAAGAAAGGATTTTGTCTTAAAGTTGGTAGTAATAATAACGCTGGGGCAAATGTCCCACCAATTAGTAAATAAATACCAATATGATCAAAACGCTTAAATAAGCCTTTGGCTTTTGTAAAAGCTAATGAATGGTATAAACAACTCATGGCATAAAGTAAAAAGATTGACAAACCAAAAATAATGGCTCCTGCTACACCCCAAGGAGTTTGTGTGCGAATGATCATTAAGATCATCGCTACAATCCCAAAAATGGCCATCACTCCGTGTGAAACACTGTTAGCAATCTCTTCACCAACTGTTTGTTGGCGTTTTAATTCTCGCTTTTTTTCATTTAACTTATGTTCTTTTGTCATTTAATAACCTCCTTTAATCTTTCTAAAAAATCTTGGTCAGCATATACAAAAGGTTCTTCACTTAATAAACCATCAAAATCATTTTGGGCAACATAATCATAAGCAACGATTGCTACTGCATTACTAAGATTTAAGGTTCTGATTTTATCACTCATTGGAATACGGTAATTACGCTTTTGGGTATTAATAATGATTTTTGGATCAATACCTTTTGATTCTGAACCAAATATTAAGTAAGTATTTTTATTAAACTGATATTTTATTTTACTATAAACTTGATTAGAATAACGCGTAAAATAATAAAATTCACCAACATTAACTTTAATAAACTCATCCCAATTTTCATATACTTGATAATTAATGTGTTCATAATAATCAACCGCACTACGTTTAAGTTTAGCATCATCAATAATAAAGCCTAAGGGTTTAATTAAATGTAGTTTAGCGTTAAGCGCCACACATGTACGCATAATATTACCAGTATTTTGTGGAATTTCTGGGTTAAATAAAACAATATTAAGCATAGGCTTCTTCCTCTGGTTGATCAACAATAACTGCTACTTCTAAACTAGTTTTACGCTTTAAGTATTCAGCTACAAACAATACTAAAATATTTGATGCCATCATCGCAAACCACACTGATTGTGGCCCTAAATTAAAGGCATAATGTAAAAGTAATAATACTGGTATTCTAAATAACCATAAACGAGCAATGGCCATATATAAGGTGTTTTTTGCTTTACCTGAGCCATTAAATATGGCAGTGTAATTTTGAAATAGTGCCATAAATGGTTGAGTTAATAATAACCAGAAAGTAAAACGCATTGCCATATCAACCACTTCCACGGCATCAGCTGATATTAATATTTCAATGAATCCTCGCCTTAAAGGAATAGCAATAGCGATTAATGCCACTGTCAATAAAAAGGCGGTATTACGAGAAACCTTATAGGCCTGTATCGCTCTTTGGGGTTGCTTACTACCAATGTTAGTGCCAATATAAACAGCCGCAACAGTTGAAAGGGCCACTACTGGGGTCATCAATAATCCCGATATCCGATTACCAACGGCAAAGGCGGAGGCAACTACTTCTGTATAATTGTATAAAATAAAAGCTTGAATGACCACAAAACCCACTGATGAAAGAGCTTGACCAGCGGCAGCAGGTATAGCAAACGGCAATACTTGTTTAAGTCTTGTTTTATCAGGTAGCATCCCCTTAAAGTTAATTTGGATCATATTTTCATCTTTAACTTTAAGTAAATCAAAAAACATAATCGGAATAAAAATTGAGTTACCAATTACTGTGGCAAATGCTAAACCTGTAAAGCCCCAACCTAAAACTTGTACGAAAATAAAAATTAAAATTGAGTTAGTAACTATTCCTAATATATTTAAGATCATTGGTCTTAAAGTATGACCACTGGCTTGCCTAATGGCTTGATAAACCATGAAAAATAAAACCATCGCATATTCTAATGAACGAATTCTAAAATATTCAACTGCTAATTCAGCTGTATGTTCTCTGGCTCCTAAAATATGGACTAATCCTGGTGCTGATAGCGTAATTACTAATGTAATCACGATCCCAATAATAAAGGCTAAACTAACAAATAAAGCCGCAAACTTATTGGCCTGTTCTAATCTTTTAGCTCCTAAATACTGCGAAACAATGGCGACTGTTGCCACAGCTAGGCCAGTCCCAAAGGCTAAAAAGACATTATAAACTTGATCGTGTAATGCTACTGCGGCTAAGGCTGATTGGGTATGGGCTTCACTTTCAAAGATTCTAGCAACAAAAAAGGTATCAATTAAACCTTGAAATGAGCGAATTAAATTATTCAAAAACAAGGGTATTGACAACAAGATCATTGTCTTAAAAATTGATTTACCCCTTAAAATATCATTGGTTGTATTTTTATCCTTTTTCATTTTGTCTGCTTGCTTGTATCATTTGATTAGATAAGTCCCATAAATCTTGTGAAAGATCAACATAATATTGGTGCGGGTATTCTAGTCTTAATACTTCTTCCCATAACGTTGTTAATTGTTTTTGTGCATATTGTTTAATAGTTTTTAATTGAGGTAGTTTATAAACCAATTGACCTTTAATATAAATTGGTTGTAGTAACTTTTCTATTTTATAATTAGTTACTATTTTTTCTTTCCATGGATGAATTGGGTCAAATAAACGATAAGGTTTAGTTGGATCAATTACTTCATCATGTAAAGTAATAACGTCGGCGATTGCTTTATTTTGTTCATCATAAAAACGATAAACTTGCTTAAATCCTGGTAAAGTAGTTTTAGAAACATTTTCTGATATTTTAATTTTAGGAATAATTTTATTGTTTTGGACTAAGGCACTCAATTTATAAACACCACCAAAAACTGATTCACTACGAGCAGTAATTAATCTTTCACCCACACCAAAATAATCAATTTTCGCATTTTGATTTTGTAGTAAGTCTTTAATAATATATTCATCTAATGAATTAGAAGCTGATATTTTAGTATCTTGCATTCCTGCCTCATCTAGCATTTGACGGGCTTTAATTGATAGGTAGGCTAAGTCACCTGAATCAATACGAATACCTACTACTTTCTTACCCAAAGGCTTTAAGACTTCATTATAAACTTTAATTGTATTTGGTACTCCTGATTTTAATGTATCATAAGTATCGACTAAAAGTGTGACTGAATCTGGATAGTTTAAGGCATATGACTTAAATGCATCATACTCATTATCAAAACTTTGAATGTATGAATGTGCCATTGTTCCTAATGCTGGTACTTGATGTAAGTAATCAGCCAAAGTATTAGATGTGCCCACAACCCCACCAATATAAGCAGCTCTTGCCCCTAAGGTAGCAGCATCGTATGAATGAGCACGTCTTGCTCCAAACTCAATAATATTACGCCCTAGTGCTGAACGCACAATTCTTGTGGCTTTTGTAGCAATCAAACTTTGATGATTAACTGATAATAATAACATCGTTTCAATTAATTGACATTGAATAATTGGACCCTTAACAATCATAATTGGTTCATTAGGAAAGATGGGTGTGCCTTCTTTCATTGAATAAATATCACAATCAAATTTAAAAGTTTTTAAGTATTTCAAAAACTGTGATGAAAATATTTTTTTAGATGCTAAAAACTTTAATTCTTCATCAGTAAAGTTTAGGGTTTGAATATAATTAATGACTTGTTCTAAACCAGCAAAAACAGCATAACCACCATTATCAGGAATCTTGCGAAAGAAAAAATCAAAAATAGCAATCTCTTTTTCTCTGCCATCTTGAAAGTAAGCATTAGCCATTGTTAGTTCATAAAAGTCTGTTAATAATGATAGTCTTTTGTTTTCCATATTGTTCACCCTATAATTATTACTATGTAATAATCTTATCTCTTGTATATTTTACCACTATTTTAACGATTAATTAAAATATTTTTAATGTAGATTACTTTTTGATGATCTTTGGAATACTTTTTTCTTAATCGTGACTCTTATTGGAAGTTAGATTGTTATTAAATCAATTAAAATATCTTATTTGAAAAAAGATATTAAAGTTGAAGTTAAAATAAAAATAGTCAAGCCATAATAACCACATTAAAACTTAACTACCTTACACCCATTATAACATAAAAAAATAAAAAAATACCCCCAAAAGGGGTAAATTGTTAGTTTTATTTGTCTTTATATCTTGCTTCTTGTTGTTCAACATATGAAGCAAATCGTTTTCTTTTTGCTTCGCGATATTTAGTATAAAAAGTATCTTCATCAATATTGTATTCTTTGATGATTTTTGCTTTTTCCATTTTATAAAGACCATCAGCAACAAAACCATTTTCTTCGTTTCTAACTTTGATACATAATTGTTCAACTGCTTCTTCTAATGTTAGTTTATTCATCATTGATTACCTATTAAATGGGCACATCCGATAACTCTTCATTAGCAATTATCGCATTTAACTGGGCAGCCACCTCATGATGACTACTCACAAATGGAATTGTAATAGTTTGATCCGCAGTCGTAATCACTACTTTGCCATAAGGATCAATCCACCCTAACGGATTATTTTTAGCTCCAACTGTAATATCAGTTAGTGCCAAAGTATGTGTAACATTTCGCTTTGGTCTCACAACTAATTGCCCATCAACTAATTCAATTAAATTATCACGTGAAATAATGATAAAACCATATAAAAGCCAACCAGTCATTGCTAGCGATACTGCGCTAGCAACCGCCATTAAGTATATTGTCCATACCAATTGCGGGAAGTCCCCAATTAATATTGATATCCAAATTAGTACTCCTATACTTGCAAGTGAAAGTATTATATAAAATATTAAAAGTCCTAATAACCATTCTGATCTTTTAGCAAGCACTTTATTATCCATTGATAGTTCTCCTTAAATATGTTTTATTTATCTTTATATTATTTTACCACTTTATCAACAAATTTTCTTAAAATTTATTACTTTTACGCAAAATATCTCCATAAAATATAAAATTATTTCTCAAATTTCAATTTAGCAATATTATCTTTTACATTTATTTCATCATTTTTTAATTGATTAACTAATTCGGTTAATGAATTAAACTTAATTTGATGACGTAGTAATTTAATAAATTCTACATCCAAACGCATCCCATAAATATCTTCATTAAAATCTAAAATATAAACTTCTACCTTTTTATCACAATCCCCCGTTACTGTGGGATTAGTGCCAATAGAACAAAGACCATAATATTGTTGATGATCATCTATTTGAACCCTCACTAAATAAACCCCGTCCATTGGTAAAAACTGATTATCTAAGGCTAAGTTAGCCGTTGGATAACCTAAGGTGCGACCCAACTTCTTACCATGAATCACGATTGATGAGAGTTGATAATGTGTGCCTAATAGCTTATTAGCCTCACCAATTTGACCTTCGCTTAATAATTGTTTAATTAAAGTACTTGACACTTTATGATCATCAACTACGACATCATCAATGATTACTACCTTAAAATAAGCTCTTAAATCTTTGATCGTGCCTAAGGCATTTTTACCAAAACTAAAATCTTTGCCAACATATATTTCATTAACATGATTATTTTGTAAAAATGAAATAAACTCATCAACTCCCAAGCCCGCGAACTCTTGATCAAAGTTAATCACACATAAATAATCTAATTGACTTAAAAGCTCACCTTTTTGATTATCAGTTGATAAAACCTTAAAATCAGCTTGATAAAACTGACGTGGATGCGGATTAAAAGTCATCAACACTTTTTTAAGAGTTGATGTTAAAAGGGCTTTAATAATTTGTTGATGGCCTAAATGAAAGCCATCAAAGTTACCAATGGCGATTGCGATTGGCTCTTCAAATTTAATATCTTGATAGTTTTTTTGTATAATTTTCATATTAATCCTTGAATAAATAAATTGGTTGAAATTTGGCAGTATTGGCGACTGGTTCATAATAGGCTAAATATTTGTTGTTATGAACCACAATAAATGGTGTTTCTAATTTAGTATGACGCTCATCTAAATAAGCACCATTTTTAACTAACTTAGCCACAAAATCATTAACATTAACCTTCATCATATCAGCAAATAAATCATAATCACTAATTAAATCTTCAATTGTAACATCTTCAATTGTTTTAGCATTTTCTAATAAATATTGCCCAATTTTAAGACGCCTTAAAGTTTTTAAGGCAGCAAAAGTTTTCAAACTAACTCCGACATCATAGGCTAGTGAGCGAATATAAGTGCCCTTTGAAACATCAACATAAAATGAAACTATATTATTATTTAACCCAGAAATTAACTTAAAATCATAAATATTAACAGTTCTTGCAGTTAAACTAATATCTTTATTATCACGGGCTAACTCATAAGCCTTTTTACCACCGATTTTAATTGCTGAATAAATTGGTGGGACTTGTTGATAAGTTTTATTAAACGAACTCACCACTTCTTTTAATTGCTTTTCACTAAAACTAACTGGCAGTTCATCAAGCACTTGCCCAGTAACATCATATGTATCATAAAGTTTCCCAAAAGTAACTTCACCATCATAGGCCTTATCTAAGCCATTAAACATAAAAGCTAGCCTTGTTGCTTGACCAACTAAAATAATCATTAACCCTGTGGCAAATGGATCAAGCGTACCTGTATGACCACACTTTGTTAAGTTAAATCTTTTTTTAATTTTATAAACTACATCATGAGATGTAATACCTGCTGGTTTGTTTATTAAAAATATTCCATTCATATTTTATCTCTTTCTTGAAAAAAAGAAACTCGTTAAAGTTTCATTTATTTCATGATGTTAATTTACTTGTGTTGTGATAGCCACTCAGTAATTTTTTCTGTTGGTAAAAAGCCCACTTCACGACTTACTTCCACACCGTCTTTGAATAAAACCATTGTGGGAATTGATTTAACTGCTGACTCAATAGCAAGCGGTCTATATTGATCAATATCAACTTTTAAGACTTTTACCTCAGTTTGTGTAGCGATTATCTCATCTAAAACTGGGGCTAACATCTTACAAGGTCCACACCAAGTAGCGAAAAAATCGACTAATACTAAACCCTTTTTGGTTAATTCCTTAAAATCTTCACCTTTATAATCCATAAACTGTTACCTCCTTTCATTATTATATCATACTTTACTAAAATACATTATCTTATTAATGACTAAATATATACCATATCCTTAGTATCTTTTAATATCTTTCATTACTCTATTTTTATAATTTAGCCTAATAAAGCCATTATTTATTTTATTGATAGTTGTTTTTAAGAGTAATAATGGTAACCCCATTTAAACCTTCACCTTCACCACCAAAACGATGACTTTCAATAAAGCTACTTTTTTTAATATATTCATAAACTGCCTTACGTATAGCCCCTGTTCCGTGACCATGAATAATTCTTAAAGTATTAAAGTCGGCTAAAAAGGCACGGTCAATAGCCGTATCTAAAATATATTTTACTTCCTCATAACGTTTGCCTCTTAAATCAATATCATAGTTAGCCATTCTAACAGGCATTTTACCTTGGGTTTTAACTTTGGTTGTTTTAGGCGTTTGTGGCTTATCTATTTTTTGCAGGCTTTGCTTATCAAAGGTTAAACTAAAATTACCAAGTGCTACAACAAACTGGTTCTTTTTAAGGGCAGTTACATAACCTTGTTGCTGATAAGATTCAACATATACATAATCACCAACATTCAGCTCAAAATCAACAAAAGGCACTTTTGGTAAAACTGATGCTTGTTTAATTTTATTTTTAAGAGTTGAACTTTCAGGCAGACTCAGATGTTCTTTATCTTTCAATTCTTGCAGTAACTCATTTAACTGACCTTTAATAGCGGCAATTTTAGCTTCTTCTTTTGATTTGATTGTTTTAATCATTTGATCTTTTTCGTGATTAAAACTTAATTGTTGTTGTTGATAATTAGTAATTTCTTGATTTAATTCATTAATTTTTTGATTAAGTTCTTCTTCCTTTTTTTCAATAACTAATTGTTGATAATTAATATTTGATAATTCCTTAGATAAATTGGATTCACTTTGGCCTAAATATGTATTAGCATTAACTAAAATCTCTTCGGCTAACCCAATCCTTTTAGCAATATCCAAAGCTTGCGAACTACCAGCAATGCCTAAACGTAATTTATAAAGTGGCTTTAAGGTTTCGTGATCAAATGAAACAGAAGCGTTTAGAACATCATTATGTTTAAGAGCGTATAATTTAAGTTCTGAATAATGGGTTGTGATCATTGATTTAATTTGATACTGACGCAAGTAATCTAAAATTGCACTAGCTAAGGCTACTCCTTCAATAGGGTCAGTGCCTGAACCAATTTCATCTAATAAAATTAATTGGTTTTGATTAATATTTTTAAGCATATCCTTAATCTTAGTAATATGTGAAGAAAAAGTTGAAAGTGATTGCTCAATTGATTGTTCATCTCCAATATCAGCAAATACTGCATCAAAGATATTAACCTCACTGCCTGATGAAACCGGAATTAAAATACCACATTGTGTCATTAAAGTTAGTAAGCCTAATGTTTTTAAGGCCACAGTTTTACCACCAGTATTAGGACCGGTAATTAAAATTATTTTAATATCTTTTTGAAAACTTATCGTAATTGGTACTACTACTTTTGGATCAATTAAAGGGTGTTTAGCATTAATTAGATTGATTGTTCCAGTATTATTAATTTTTGGTTTAACACCATTAATTAAATTACTGTATTTAGCAATAGCTTGAAACTCATCTAATATAACAAATAAATCAATGTTTTCTTTTAAGGTTTCAGTATGCATATTAATTTTTTGTGTTAATAAACTCAAAATCTTAAAGATCTCATTTTGCTCACTAATTAATAACTGATCAATACTATTTTGTAAATCCTTAATTTCAAGTGGTTCAATATAAACAGTCTGCCCAGAGGCTGATGTATCATGAATTATACCTTTAACATTATTTTTATAACTTTCTTTCACTAAAATAACGTGACGATCATTACGTTTAGTAATAATGTTTTCTGATAAATATGCACTATACTTGGCTGTTAAACGTACCAAAAGTTGATCTAGTTGTTTATACTTAGCATTTAATTGATAGCGAATATGACGAAGATCATCTGAGGCATGATCATTAATCTCCCCTTGGGCATTCATCACGATATTAATTTGATCAGCCAACTTTTGATGATTAGTAATTTTTTGTAAAAGACCCTTAACTTTATGAAGACTTTCTTCTACTTGGTGGCTATAATCAAGAATGTTTATTTCCATTGCCAGCAGCAAGCGCACATGAAGAACTTCATTAATACTTAAAACTAAGGCTTTTTGCGTCTTTTGCAAAAGATTATAAATATCAAAATCTTCTAAAAGCGGAATACTACCATACTTAGTTAAAACTTGACAAAACTCATCAACAAAATCAAGACGATCTTTGACTTCACTTAAAATAGCACTAGGTTCTTTTAAGAAAATGTGATTTTTCGCACTTTGACTCAAACAAGTATCACTTATTTGGCTTAAAACTTTATTTAATTCCAATGTTTTGACACAATACATATATAACTCCTCATTTTGTGATATAATGATATAAAGGGAAGGTTTAATTATGCGACAACTCAACTTTACGGTATCAAAGGATAGTTTAGAAAAAATTAAATCCATTTATGCTAACTATATAGTGGATCTTCAAAAAGAAAATACTTATTTTTTAGCGACCAAAAATGCCGTTAAAATCGCGGTTTTTAACAATGGTAATGTCATCCTTAAAGGTAATGATCCTACTAATGATTTCATTATTATGAATGCCTTAGGCGGTAATTTTAACTACTCTTCAATTGGTACTTCCATTGTTGGGGATACTGATATTTTTGGACCCCTGGTGGTGACTTGTCTTTATTTGAAGCCTTCTGATTATGAATATCTTAAAGAAATTAATTTACCACGCGTTGATCAACTTACTATGCAAGATATTATTCGTTTGGCCCCTGATTTTTCTAAACGTTTCATTAATTCTATGACGATCTTAGATCCTGTTAAGTTTAATGAAATGTCAAAAAATGATTATTCATTAAACAAAATTAAAGCCCGTTTATTAAATATGATGTTAATTAAAGTTACGGCTAAACTTAATTATGATGTGCCCGTATTGGCTACACAATTTTGTAATCCTACTAACTATTTTAATTACTTAAAGGAAGAGCACTTCATATTCAAAGATATTTATTTTGATTGTGACGCTATTACCTTAAATTATTCAATGGTGGTTGCTCATATTTTATCAACATATGCTTATATTGCTTCTTTACATAAAATTAATAAACAGTTTGTATCTAAGTTTAAGCGTGGTTGTAGTAAAGAAATCATTGAGCAATTAGTTAATTTTTATCATTCAAATAAACAAGATGTTAAGCAGGTTGCTAAAATTAATCTTAAACCTGCTAATCGCCTTAATCTAAAATTTGAATAAAATCAGCAAAATACTTTGGTAAGTCACAAGTAATTGTGACTTCTTTTTTTGTGGTTGGTTGGACAAAGCTTAAACTATATGCATGTAAAAATTGCCCTTCTTTACCAATTACTTTACTAGGCCCGTAAATCGGATCACCCACAATAGGATAACCAATATAATTAAGGTGTACTCTAATTTGATGGGTTCTGCCAGTTTCAAGTTCTAATTCTAAAAGTGTAAAGTTAAGATAATTTTTAATCACCTTAAAATGTGTTACAGACGGCTTACCCTCTTTTACTACTGCATATTTTAAGCGATTAACAGGATGACGACCAATTGGAGCATCAATAATACCTTTAACATTTTTAACATGTCCATAAACTAAGGCATAATATTTTCTTTTAATTAAATGCTCAGTTAATTGTTGGGCTAAAAAATGATGAGCTTGATCGTTTTTAGCAACCAACAACAACCCCGTTGTATCTTTATCAATCCGGTGCACAATCCCAGGTCTAATGACACCATTAATGGCTGAAAGATCTTGGATTTGAGCTAAAAGGCCATGTACTAGGGTTGGTTTATCATAAGTTTTAGCCGGATGCACAACTAATCCTTTTGGTTTATTAATTACCACCAAATCTGGATCTTGATAAACAATATCTAACTCTAAATCGACAGGCTCTAAATCCAGTGGTTGATCAGCTGGGGTCTCAATTGTTATTTCATCATCTAAACTTAAAATATAACCTGTTTTAACACTCATCTGATTAACTAAAATAAAACCTGCTTTAATCTTTTTTTGAATGCTAGCTCTTGATTCATCAACGATTGTTAAAAGAAAATGATCTAATCGTAAACCCGCTTGATCAGCATTTACTTTATGCTTCATCATATTGTTCATACTTTAAGGCCTTTTTACGCCTGCCTTCTAAAAAGAGTAAATCAATAACAAAAAATATTAAGCCAAAGGTTAAAGCAACATCCGCAATATTGAAAATAAAGCGGAAATTAATCACTTCTAAAAAAGGTAAATATAGCATATCAATGACATATCCTGTGAAAAAACCTTCGCTGTTTTGACCAATTCTAAACATACGATCAATGGCATTACCTAAGGTGCCAGCAATTAATAAAATAGTAGAAATAGAATATATTTTCTTTTTCTTAAAATCATTTGAGGCAAACAAATACCCAAAGAAAGCTAAGGCTAAAACTGTCACAATAATAAAAATATACCATCTGCCTTGCATCATGCCAAAAGCAGCCCCAAAATTACGGGTAAATCTTAATTCAAATACATAAGGGATTACCCGAATGACTTGTCCTGGTGTCATAAAAGTGTTAACTAATATTTTAACAATTTGATCGATTAAAACGACCATCACAATCAATATTAATCCAATAACAATGCTCATCACATTCCTCCTAATAAAAACCACACAAAGATAATACCCACAATTACCATTAATACTGATACACCAACAAACTCAGTGTATAATAAAATATTAGTTTTTAAGTCTTGTACTTTGGGATTTAATTTTTTAATATAAAAATAAAATGAAAAATAATAACTAAATAAAATTAGTATTAAAACAATAAATGACATTACTATCCATAACATTAATAGATTAGTAAAAGTAAATAAAGCAATCAATGCCAAAACAAATGGTGCTCCTGTGGCAATCGCAGTTAATACCGCAAATAAACTCGCCAATCCAACATCCTTAAAAGAAGTCATTTGACCAAGTCTACGATCTAAATTACGATATTTAGCAATAAAATTAGTTAAAAATTTCATATAATACCTCAATTGCTTCGCTAATGGTGGTAATCGGAATTAAGTTAATCTGATCACGCAAATGTAAAACCTCATTTAATTGTGAGGCTGGTAAAAAGAAGTGTTTTGCTTGATTATCAATGGCTGAATAAACCTTTTGACGCAAGCCGCCAATGCGACCAACATTACCACCTACCATAATAGTACCAGTTCCGACGATTAACTGATCAATATTCATGCCAACTAAATCAGCATATAATGATAAAGTTTGCATTGCCCCGCCTGATGGGCCTCCAATAAATGTTTGTAAAATCGGAGTTTGGAAACGGGGAAATGTTTCTTCTTCGTTAATAATGTGGCGGGCATGAAATGACCACGATACTCCTTCATTTAAGATTTGATAAGATGTTAAAGTGTTACCACGTCTAACTTGTAGCACTAAATCGCGTTGAGTTCTAAACTCATTAATCATTAAATCATGATCACCTGATACATTATTAACACTATAAATTAAATCATCAATATTAAGTTGCTGGCTAAAAATTGGATCACGGTAATTAATTCTAAGTCCTGCAAAGTGATAACTGATTCTAATATCAGGATTTACTTGACTAGCTAGTGTAAAGGCGCTAATGATTGATAATTCTACTGAACTTTCCATTGACATACGACTTTGACGATTACGCTCAGCCAGTGTTAAATCACTTTCAAAAGGTGTAATTTCGCGCACTGTGGCCCGACTTGACATATTATAAAGCATTAGGCTAAATGGCGTTACGTAGCGAAATGAGACAACGCTGACAGTGTTAATCATTTGGTTTTGGTTAATGCCTTCTAGACTAATTGAATTATAAACTGGGCGAATATCGTGTGGTAAAGTAACTGCTAATCCAGTGGGTACTGCCATAAAGGCAATTAAAGTAATAAAGGGAAATAATAGTGTAAAAACTATTTTTTTATATTTATCTTTCATCTTTTAAGACCAAATCTTCAAATATCATTTGTCGTGAAATAATTTTTGCTTGATTCATCATTTTAACTGATGCCACATTAAATGATTTACCAGCATCACGATTATCTAAATAAACTATTTCTTTAATCCCTGATTGGATAATTACTTTCATACATTCATTACATGGAAACAACGACACATAAAGGGTCGTGCCACCTAAATTAGTATTAGAATTTAAGATCGCATTTACTTCGGCATGAACTACATAAGCATATTTAGTATCTTCATACGCCCCTTCTTTGCTCCACGGTAATTCATCATCACTACATCCTTGCGGAAAACCATTATAACCAATGCCTAATATTTTTTTATCTTGACTAACAATACATGCTCCTACTTGCGTGCTAGGATCTTTTGAACGACGAGCTGACAATAAAGCCACACCCATAAAATATTGATCCCAATTAATATATTTTTGTCTTTTCATTTTTTCTCACTTTCTAATAATAAATCTAAATTAACGTGACAATAGCCGTTAGGATTTTTATTTAAGTAATCTTGGTGATAATCTTCGGCTAAATAATAGCCTTGATTAGGTGAAGCCTCTACCATTAAAGGTTTAGGATATTTTGTTTGTAGGTGACTTAAAAACTCTTTAATGATTTTTTCATCGTCTACATCATCATAATAAATGCCACTACGATATTGGATACCGATATCATCGCCTTGTTGGTTTAAGGTTGTTGGATCCGTAAAACGCATCATATGTTCTAAAATAGTAGTTAAACTAATAATACTTGGATCATAAATTACTTTAACACATTCAGCATGAGTTAATAAACCCGCTTTGAGATCCTTGTAGTTGGGGTTATTAGTATTACCATTAATATAACCAACTGATGTATGGGTGATTCCTTTAAGTTTTTGAAAATAACCTTCTACTCCCCAAAAACAGCCACCAGCAATATAAATTACTTTCATAAAATCTTAATGCCTAGTTCAGATAATTGTTCTGACTCTACTTTTGATGGTGCCTCCATCATTAAATCACGTGCTGATTGTGTTTTAGGAAAAGCGATAACATCTTTGATATTATTGGTTTTAGTTGCTAACATGACAATACGGTCTAAACCAAAGGCGATTCCACCATGCGGAGGTGTGCCATACTGCAAACTTTCAACAAAGAAACCAAACTTCGCTTTAATTTCTTCGGCACTAAATCCTAAGGTCTTAAACATTAAATCTTGCACTTGTTGATCATGAATTCTAATTGAACCACCTGCTACTTCATAACCATTCCATACTAAATCATAAGCATTAGCTAAAACTGCTAACGGCTTTTCTTTTAACATCTTCACACAGCGAGGTGCAGTAAAGGGGTGGTGTTGAGCAAAATAGCGTTTAGCTTCTTCATCATAACCTAACAATGGCCAATCAACTACCCATAATAAATTATCTTGGGTATGATCAATTAATTTTAAGTCATTAGCTAACATGATTCTTAATGCCCCTAATGATTGGCAAACTACATCTACATTGCCACCCACTAAAAAGATAATTTCATTATTAGCCAAAGGACAATTATCAATAAACTTCGCCACTGATCCTGATACTTGATCGTTTTCTTTTTTAATAAAACTTAAAACAACATTGAAGTTATCTTTTAAGTATAAACTATATTTATCAATTTGCTTACGGGTTAAAACTTGATCTAAGCCAACTTTAATTCCTTTAATGATTTTAGCATTTTCATAAATAGGAATATTTTTAAAATTAAAAGTTTCTAATTTAAGATCAAATCTAGTGTCAGGTTTGTCACTACCATAGTAATTAATCGCGTCTTGATGCGTTATTACTGGAATTGGTAAAGTGATTTTTTTACCTAAACAAGTAAATAAATCTTTCATAATTTCTTCGGCTAGACCCATAATATCTTCTTGTTTAACAAAAGAGGCTTCAATATCAATTTGGGTAAATTCAGGCTGACGATCAGCTCTTAAATCTTCATCACGGAAACATTTAGCGACTTGATAGTATTTTTCTAAACCTGCTACCATTAATAATTGTTTATATATTTGTGGTGATTGCGGTAAAGCATAAAACTGGCCACTATATAAGCGTGATGGTACTAAATAATCACGGGCACCTTCTGGGGTAGATTTACCTAAAATAGGCGTTTCTATTTCGGTAAAATCATTTTTTAATAAAGTGTTTCTAAAACTTTGAGTAATTTTTGAACGCTCAATTAAATAAGATAATTGTTTTGGTTTTCTTAAATCTAAATAACGATATTTAAGCCTAATTTCTTCATTAGCGTTATCATTATCATCAATAATGATGGGTGGGGTTTGGGCACTATTAAGAATCGTAATTTGATCAGCAATGACTTCAATCTCACCAGTAATGATATTTTTATTTTTAGATTCACGTTCAACCACTGTTCCTATTACTTCAATGACGTATTCATTTTTTAAGGTAGTGGCAGTTTCGTAGTTAGTATTATCAGGCTTAACCATTATTTGGGTAATGCCAAACTTATCACGCAAATCAAGAAAAATTAAACCACCTAAGTTTCTTTTTTTGGCTACCCACCCTTTTAAGAATACTGCTGAACCAATATTTTTAATAGTTAAGGTGTTATTATTGTGTGTGTATTTCATTTTAATTTCTCCTTAATATGACGTGCTAAAATTGATGCTGGCACATGTTCTTGTTGTTGAGTATCGGTTTCTTTGACCGTTAAGATATTAGTTTTTACTTCTTCTTCACCAATCATCACGATATACTTACTCTTTAAGTTAAGCGCAGTTTTTAATTGTGACTTAAATGATTTTTGTGTAAAGCATAAATCAACACTAATTTGCTGACTACGTAATTGGTGGGCTAACTGCATACTATAAACCATATCTTTTTGATCAAAGACTAATAAATAAACATCTAGTCCATCTGGTTCATAAAACTTAACCCCTTCTTTTTCTAAGGCTAAAATAATGCGTTCCATCCCAAAGGCTACACCGATTGCTCCGGTGGTAGGGCCACCCATTTCAGCAACTAAACCTTCATAACGGCCTCCACCTCCTAAAACGTTTTGGGCACCAAACCCTTCAATATCTGCCTCAATTTCAAAGACAGTTTCTGAGTAATAGTCTAAGCCTCTGACTAATTTAGGACTTAAAACATAAGGGATTTTAGACGCAGTTAAAGTTGCACAAACTGCGGCAAAATGCTTACTTGACTTTTCTGATAAATAATCAGTGGGAATCGGACAATTAATAAATTCTTTTAATTTATGATCAACTTTGCAATCTAAGATTCTTAAAGGATTAGTTACTAAGCGTTTTTGACAGTCAGCACAAAGTTTATCTTTAATTGGTGTAAAATATTTTACTAATGCTTTTCTAAAATTAATCTTTGATTCCTCATCGCCTAAGGAATTAACTCTTACCTTAACTCCTTTAAGGCCTAAACGCTTAATTAAATCAAATGATAATGTAATAACTTCTGCATCAATCAAAGGGTTAGTAGCACCGATTGCCTCGATACCAAATTGATAAAATTGACGAAAGCGACCAGACTGTGGTCGTTCATAACGAAAATTAGGACCTAAATAATACATCTTAGTTAAATCACTATTAGCATATAATTTATTCTCAACATAAGCCCGAATTGAGCCTGCTGTGCCTTCTGGTCTTAAAGTTAATTGACGATCTGAACGATCTAAAAAATTATAAGTTTCTTTTGTCACCATATCTGATTGTTCACTATCACGATGAAAAACTTGTGAATACTCAAAAATAGGAGTTCTAATTTCTTGATAATTATAATCCTTTAATAGTTGATGAATAATGGCTTCTAAGGCTTGCCATTTTTTAGATTCTGTTGGTAATACATCGTAAGTACCTTTAACTTTATTTAGTGCCATAATAATCCTCCTTGGTTAATTTATAGGCAATTAAGTCTAAACGTTCACCCGTATGACGATCTAAGTAGGCATTTTTCTTAATCCCATCAGGCTTAAAACCTGCTTTAAGAATAACCTTTTTAGATGCTTCATTACTAGGCAAATGATCTACAACAATTGTATCGTATTTTAAGACATTAAAACCTACTTCTAATAATTTTTTAACGCATTTACTCATAATACCTTGTTGCCAATATTGACGATTTAATGCATAACCAATTTCTACTGAGCCATCAGCATGAATAGTATGAAAATCAACTGTACCAATCATTTTATGATTAGTTAAATCAATGATGGCATAACCTTTGGGTAATCCATCTTTGGGGCGTTTACCAAAAACACTATTAATGGCGTATTTCGCTTCATTAATTTCAGTATATGGTCCCCAATTAAGTGTTTTACAAACCTCAGGATCTGAACCATACTCAAACATATCTTTGGCATCTTTAATATCAATGTCTCTTAACATAATATTGTCAAACAATAATACTGGCACTTTCATTTTAACTTCCACACTTACAATGCTGTAAGCATCCCTTTCATTTTTTAATATACTACACTAATTTTCGTAAAAAAATCGTCCTTAAAAACAATAAGGACGAAATATATTTTCCGCGGTACCACCTTAATTCCAGCAAATGCTGACACTCAGTTTCAATTAGTCTCCAAAGTTGTCACTCTTTTTCAACGACTTATTTAAGTTTATAAATATTATATACTATATAGTATATATATTCAAGTAAAAAGATAAATAATATTCTTTTTTTAATTAACTAATGCTTTATTAGCGATAGTTAATACTAATAAATAGTTAAAAGTTTTATTAATGATGGGCGGATACCACGATTGATATTACCAGCATGATTAGCATCACGAAAACCAATCGGAGAAACATTCGCGA
>Ga0209755_10002875_pt1 | contig 22582 bp, 21 predicted proteins | sample TergutCo191P1_FD_187301 | JGI IMG/M metagenome (GOLD analysis project Ga0209755, IMG submission 187301) | Cornitermes sp. P1 segment gut microbial communities from Petit-Saut dam, French Guiana - Co191P1 (SPAdes) (version 2) | ecosystem: Host-associated > Arthropoda: Insects > Digestive system... | reverse complement strand
CTTTTATATTGGATTTTCATTTTTAGAAGACTCCGGATATTTGCCGCGTATGAGTGTCTTGTTTGACAATATTATGCGTAAACTCTCCGTTCAAGGCGGCAGTCTGATTTACACCATTATGGCTTTTGGTTGTGCGGTGCCTGCAATTATTGGCACCAGAGCCGCAACATCACGTAAGGAACGTTTGGTCATTACGGCGGCGATTTGTTTTGCAATCCCTTGTATTTCACAAACAGGTGCGCTTATTGCATTGCTTTCCGCATATGCGTGGTGGTTGACACCGCTGATGATCGTTTTTGGATTTTTGGTATTTGTTACTGTTTCATTGATTGCCGGAAAGTTTATTAAAGGCAAGGTTGATCCACTCATTATTGAAGTGCCCAACTTGTTGTTGCCGGAACCGCGTGCTTATTTTAGAAAATTATTAATGCGCATGAAGCATTTTCTTAAAGATGCCGAAATTCCGATGATGGTTGCCATTGTTATTGCTGCGTTGTTGGCAGAAACCGGACTGCTGAATATTATTGCGGAAGCTGCGGGTCCATTCATGCAAACATGGCTGGGTATGCCTAATGAAGCAGTTATTGCACTGCTTCTTGGCATTATTCGGCGCGAAATGTCGGTTGCACCATTGTTGGCGCTAAATTTAAACGCACTGCAAGCCTTTGTCGGGGGTGTGGTGTCTTTATTGTATCTTCCATGCATTTCTGTTTTTGCCATTTTGGCAAAAGAATACAAGTTCCGCATTGCGGCACTGATTGCGGTCTCTACCATTGTGGTCGCGCTTTTTGTGGGTGGCATCGTTAATCAAATTGGTCAGTTGTTTATGTAGTTTTTGCGGCAGTACTTTAAATATGCGAAGGGAGGCTTCATGCTGTACTTCATCACAAAATGTACACAACTTATTGAACACATTGCATCAAAGGTACAGTTGATTTTTCACATTGTTGCACGGTATTATCATGATGTCATTAACAATGAAATATCATTGGCAAATATAAAATCATCCGACCATATTTTGTGTATTGGCGGCGGCTTTTGTCCTTTTAGTGCAATTTTGCTGCACATGAAAACAATGGCGCGAATTACGGTTATTGATAATGATTCGAAATGTACTAAAAATGCCATTAAATTGATTAAACGCTTGGGTCTTGAACAAGGCATTCACATCGTGCATTGTGATGCGCGTAATGAAGTGTTGACGTATGATGATTTTACGGTGGTACATTTTGCACTGCAAACAACACCCATTCACGAAGTATTTGAGTCTGTGAAAAGCCGTGTGTCGGTCGGAACGAAACTACTCATAAGGCGCCCAAAAGCGAGGATTGGGTATATGTATTCTTGTTTGCTGTCATCACGTTTGACCGACTGCGAATACATCCACCACAACAAAGCATGCAATATTGGCACAACCTATTTGTATAAAAAGTCTGTAACCAATGCGCCTGCATCATAAAAACATAAAATATATTTTATACGGCATCATTACGGTACTTTCTGTCGTTGTACTGGTGCGGTATTTTAATCTAACCCCAAATCTTTTTCATTTGATAACAAACATCCCTATATGGCTCATAGCAGCGCTCGTCATCATGCAAATTATATCGGTTTTGTTGGTGAATCTTCAGTGGTATTGCTTATTAAAGATCACGCAGCCGCACACGATGTCTTTTTGGCAAGTGCTTCAAATGAATGCAAAGGGACTCATTATGGAAGCCATTACGCCCGGTGTGAAGTTTGGCGGAGAAGTTGTGCGAACAATCATCATCAAAAAATCCATCGGCGCTGAAACGCATGACGCAATTTCGTCTGTTGTGATACAGAAGTTTTTTAGTATGTCTGTCTTTTTTATATTGTCTGCCATCTCAATGCTTTATTTCATCCGCATGGATGTTCATGATGCAATAGGGGTATTCTATGGTTTGTTATTGGTGCTGGTATTTATTGTTGTGGTGTTGGCGATTCTGTTTATCACACGAAAGCACATCACAAAGCGGCCGGAACACCGAAAAAGCACCAACCGCATTATGACAGTTATCGTCAATGCAGTGATAAAGCTATGCACCATTTTTGATTTCTTGATGATGAACAAGCTTATTTTATTAAAGCAATTTTTATTGGCATTCATCATATGGATGATGTATCCGCTGAAACTGTACCTTATTTTGCGGGCTTTTGATGTTGATGTGTCTGTCCTTGCATCCGGATTTATTGCGTTTATTGCTTATACTGCTGCCATGATTCCGATCTTTCCCGGAGGTATCGGCATTTTTGAATTTATAATGACCTATGTACTGGGATTATTGCATGTTGCCGATGATGTTGGCATGAGTGTTTCTATCATTTTTAGATTTTTTACGTTTTGGTTTGTATTTGTAATAAATTATGTTTTAATATTAATGAACTGGATCTTTTCAAAGCGAGGTGCTTTACATGAAAAATAGTCATCGTTTTTTTAACAACAATGAATGCAAATATTTTCCGTGTCATGAAACGGATAAGCCGGATGAATATAATTGTCTTTTTTGTTATTGTCCGCTGTATGCACTCGGAGACCGCTGCGGCGGCTCATTTACGTACAATGCGACCGGAACCATTAAATTATGTGATGATTGCAAACTACCGCATCAACCGGAATATTATGATGTCATCATCCAAAAACTTGAAGACGAAGCGGTAAAGCGGTACATTGAAAGCCAAAAGTAATGGCGGCTAATGTCCCGATTGTATAATAAAGAACCCTTTTTTCTTATAAATAACATCAACAGATGTAAATAGTTCTTTTAACTGAACAATGCTGCTGTCCGCACCATGTTTTTTTTGAATAACAATAAAAAATGAACCTTGCGGTGTTAAATGTTTGGCGGCATCGTGATACATGCGCATCATGACATCTTTACCTGCGTGAATCGGCGGGTTCAGTGCAATGGTGTCAAAGGTCTCGTTGATATGTTCAAATGAATCCGAATGTATAAATTGTGCTTGAATATGGTTGCGTGCCGCATTTTTTTGCGCATAGGTCAATGCGATGCGGTTTACATCGCTCATGGTGAGGCTGATATCGTTTGCACGAGCCATGGCAATCCCAATCAATCCGTAGCCGCAGCCAAAATCTAAAAAAGTCCCCGACACAGATGGCATTTGATTGATTAACAACAGCGATGCAAAATCAAGCGCTGTCGGTGAGAACAGGCCGTTGTTGGTTTTAAATATTAAATCATGCCCCAGTATATTGGCATGCAGTTCGCGTTCATTGGTGAGAATGTTTGGGTTCTCCTGAAAATATTGTTTGGGCATCGCAACCTACTTAAATAAAGACATCCAGTACGCGCGGCAACAGTTTAAAATGAAGGACACCTTCTTTGGGGTTTAAATTCCCATCAAGACATAAGGTTTCCTTTTCTTTGAGTGTAAATTTCACTTCGTCACATTCTACATAAGATACCGCTTTAAGCCGCGTATGTTTTTCAATCATAAGAGATGGGAAGATGGTCATGGTTTTTGCTTTGCTCATGGCTTTAACCATGCACAATGTAATTTTTCCATCTGTGAGTGATGCGGATGGTGTGATGTGCAGTCCGCCGCCATAATAACGACCATTACATACGGCAACTAAAGTAAACAAATCATCATAGACTTCGCCGTTCACCTCTACATGTAAATCTAAGTTTTGATGTTCGGCAATGGATCGGTATACGGCGGCAATATATGCATAACGGCCATACCTCGGTTTTAAATCGTGTGCATTTTTTACGATATGTGCATCCAGTCCCATATTTCCGATGTTTAAAAAGGCCGTACCGTTGCATGTGATGACATCAATGGTTTTAAGTGAACGCTTTTGTATTTTTTCAAAGACATGATCAACTGCCACTTGTGCGTCTTTTTTATATTTATCAATGGCAATCTTTTTGCTGTCTTCCAGTGTAATAATAAAATCATTGCCGCTGCCGGCAGCAAAAATGCTCAGTGGCACGGTAACTTTTTCGCCGTGAATACCGGCATCGACCATTCCGGCGGCAATTTCCTGGAAGGTTCCATCTCCGCCCATGCCAATGATGCCGTCCGCACCTTCGTTTGTAATGTTTTTGGCGATTTCGTAGCCATGATTTCTGTATTGTGTTATGTGGGTCATAAATGGCATATTGTTGTCTTTAAATTTTTGTTCAAGCAGTGGAATAAATTTTTCTGTGCGGCCCCGTCCGGCAATCGGATTGACGATAATGTGATGCATTTGGCTTAACCTACCTTTTTTAGGAGATGTAACAATCGTTCAAGATCTTCATTGTTATAATATTCAATCTCGATTTTACTTTTTTTCTTACCCTGTATGATGTTTACTTGTGAACCGAGCAATGCTTTAAGTTCATTTTCAGCTTTTTTATATGCCGTGGTGGTGTTCTCATCGACATCGGGCGCGGTTTTTTCCGGTTTATTGGCATCCCTTAATGCTTTTTTAACGAGTTGTTCTGTTTCGCGGACAGATAGATGATCGTTCACCACGATATTTGCACACGCAAATTGGAGTATTTCATCTTCGATGCTGAGCAGTACTTTTGCGTGAGATGCTGTTAATTTTCCTTCTGCGGCTAAGGCACGTGCATCATCACATAATTCAAGTAAATGTAACGATGCGATAATTGCGTGCTTGTTTTTGCCTAATTTTTTCGCCAAATCATCGGCTGAAAAAAAGTATTCATCCATGAGTCGTTTATAGCAAGCGGCCTCTTCAAGTGCGGTAAGGTCTTGTCGTTGGATGTTCTCAAGCAGCGCAACTTGTAAAATTTCCATGTCTGAATATTCTTTAATGATAACCGGTACTTCTGTTAGTTTTGCAATGCGTGCCGCACGGTACCGCCGTTCACCGGCAATAATGGTATAAAAATTACCTTCATCTTTAACCAATAAAGGCTGAATGATGCCAAATGTTGCCATGGATTCAGCAAGTTCTTCCAGTGCCGCTTGATCAAAATATGTCCGGGGTTGTGTTGGATTAACATCAATTTTATTGATGTCCACCACCGTTACGCCTTTTTTAATCTCGCTTGTGGTTGGCTCCGGTTCTTTATAATAATCAGCGGCGTCTATTTCAGAGAACAATGAACCAAGCCCCTTGTTCGGTGCCAAGCCTTGTTTTAGTTTCTTGGGTGTTTTAACGGTTTGTGACTCAGCTTGTTTGCTCATTCAGCTTCCCCTTTTTACGAAATTCTTTTTTTAATATGACTTCTTGTGCGAGTTGTTCATACGCTTCGGCACCCTTTGAATTGGGATCATACAAGGTGATGGGCAGTCCATGACTGGGTGCTTCTGACAAACGTACATTACGCGGAATAATGGTGTGGTATGTGTGTTCATCTAAATGTGCTTTTACCTCATCAACAACCTGCGCGGATAAATTGGTTCTGGCATCATACATGGTAAAAACAACACCCTCGACGACCAGTTTGGGATTCAGACGTTTTTGAATCAGCCCAATGGTGTACATCAATTGTGTTAACCCTTCCATTGCGTAGTATTCGCACTGGAGGGGTACAATGACGGTGTCCGCGGCACATAGGGCGTTCAATGTAAGCACATTGAGGGAAGGGGGGCAATCAATCAAAATATAATCAAAGAGGTACTTTGCATGCGAAAGTACTTCGCGCAGTTTAAACTCACGGTTGGGTGTTGAAATGAGTTCGATTTCTGCACCCGCCAGATCAATGTTTGCCGGCAATAAAAACAAACCATCGACACAAACAGGAATCATGACTTGTTCCAAATAAGCATCACCCAATAAAAGTGAATACACGGAATGCTCCACACTGTGTTTGTTGACCCCAAAGCCGCTGGTGGTGTTTCCCTGTGGATCAAGGTCAACCACCAGCACGCGTTTGCCGGCTTCTGCCAAACACGTTGCCAAATTAACATTCGTTGTGGTTTTACCCACACCACCTTTTTGGTTTGTTATTGCGATGATTCGCTTCATTACATTAATCCTCTCATTGCTGCTGTGCCATTAAATCCTCGCGCACTGCGCGCCGTTGTCTGACATCTGCACGTGTATTGCCTGCCACAAGTACGGTATTGGTGTTCTCTAAAAACAAAAAATCACGGGTGTCATGTAAAGTAATGTATTCCCACAGATGCTGTCCACGCAAGTCAAAAGCGTTAAAAATACGGTCCGTGCCGGCAATGAGCGCATTGTGACCCATGCTTAAATGTGTGGCGCGCCTGCCGAGTGAAAAATATCCGGTTGGTGTGCCGTCGACATGAAACATCTTAACGGTTCCGACATCTTCTGCATACACCTCATGAACCTTATCACCGGTAATGAATGCAAAATGTGTCTGCGTAAACTCAATATGTGAAAGCTGATTGTATAATGAAATCGTCCATAATTCTTGTTTTGTCGCATGTGCCGGTCCAAGTTGGAATCCTGAAATTTGTCCTGTGGTCGCAACAATCACGCGGTTGTTGTCCATGAACTGTACGGCAGTGACGGTTTGCCGCGCAAATGTTTCAGCCGCAAAGAGGCCATCCGCCGTACCGCGTGCATCGGATGCATTAATATAGCGGAACTGTACAATGGAGCGCGGTACAATGTCCATATCAAGCATTGCAATGGCAATGTATCTGCCGTCTGCGGAAACTTGTGCGGTCAGCGGGGTAATCAGTGGTGAACGTAGTGGTAAGTTAAACAAAGGTCTGTCGGTACGTTGCTGGTTGTGCACATAAACACCAAAGCCATTGTCATAACTGACAATGGTTGTCAGCCAACCCGTTTCATTAACAGAAAATACCAAGATGGGGTGTTCAAAATCCACACGGTAAAACGAGCTGTTGTTGCCGAAGACGTAAACAACACGACCGCCCGAAGCTTCTCCGACTGCGACATAGTTGCCATTGGAAACCATGACCGGCCTGTTAAAATTAAAAGAACGTTGCCAGTCGGTGGTGCCGTTTGTAAGTATATGGCGCATGCCATCGGCCGTCATAAAGAAGAATGAATTTGCATCATTGCTGTGAAATGCCGCAGAAGATTCAAAACCAAATGTAACTGCATTACCGGTTGACTGCATACGCATATCACGTACCCCAAAGCCATCCCAGGTTAAAAAAAACTGAATAAAGCCGGCAATAAGAAGACACACCGCAGCAAGAATGATAAATATTTTTGTGGTTCTGGTTGTTCTTTCGTCATGCTGCATGATTATGCTCCATACGTACGCGGCATTTTTCGTTTATGCTCAGAAGATAAATGGTATCGGTCAATGATTTTTTTATTTTCTTCGGAGGCATTTCCTGTTTTTAAAAAACAATCAATATCCGCATAAGCAATACCCATGTCCGCTTCATCGGTTTGGCCGTCAAACAGACCGGCTGATGGCGGCTTGCTTGTAATGGATTCCGGTGCCTTGAGATATTTTAAAAATTCAATCACTTCTGTTACGGTTAAATCACCGATGGGATTAAAGTCATAAGCACCATCACCCCATTTGGTGAAATAGCCCATATAATATTCGCTGGCATTGCCCGTGCCGCAAACCAAACGGTTTTCGGCGTTTGCTACGGCATACATTGTGGTCATTCTCAGGCGCGGTGAAATATTGCTCAGTGCCAAATCCGTAAGTGCTGTTTCTGCACTGATGGATGCAATGAGCGCATCGCGTGCGGGTGCCAAATCAATGGTTCTTGTTTGAATGTCAAATTGAAACGCAAGAATGAGCGCATCGGCTTTATCTTGTTCATAATTGCGTTTGCTACCGCCGGGCAAAATCAGCGATACCGTATCTTCGACTGCAAGTTTACACAATATACCGGCCAGTGCACTGTCTTTACCGCCGCTGTTGGCAAAAATAATACCTTTTGTGCCGGATGCTTTGACACAATTTTGTATAAATTCAATGCGATTTTTAAGTTCAAGTTCATAATTTTTCAAAACAATCAGCTCCTTATCTTATCCTTACAATATTATCATTTACATACGGGCATTACAATAAAGATGTTTTAAGTGATACGACTGTATACTTTTATACAACTGAATAATTTTATCAAAAAAATCAGCATTTGAAAATATTATGCGTTTATACTTGTACTGATTTATATACATTATTTGCATTGGTGGTTGGTTCGCATTAAAAAAGAAGTGTGCTGCGGTATATCGCGTGCACACTTTCTTTTAAAATAATAAATTTTATTATTCGCCTTTGGCCAATTTTTGGTAAGTTTTTAGCCGGCGTTTTGCATCTGCTTCACACATGGCGAAAAGTTTTTTTGCTTCTTCCGGGAATTGTCTTGCCAGTGCAGCATAACGGGTTTCTTTTGTAATATAGTCTTGGAAATCAGCAGTGGGTTCTTTTGAATCTAAAATAAATGGATTTTCACCTTGCGCTTCAAGCAATGGATTAAAACGATACAAATGCCAATAGCCCGCATCAACCGCTTGCTTCATGCGTGCTTGTGCGTTTGCCATACCACCCGGAATCCCATGATTGATGCATGTGGCATACGCAATGACAATGGATGGACCCGGATACGCTTCTGCTTCTTTGATGGCTTTGAGTGTTTGCTGATAATCGGCACCCATCGCAATTTGTGCGACATAAACATAACCATATGAAATGGCCATTTGACCCAAATCTTTTTTACCGGTTTTTTTGCCGCTTGCCGCAAACTTTGCAACCGCAGCGTGCGGGGATGCTTTGGATGCTTGTCCGCCGGTATTTGAATATACTTCGGTGTCAAACACCAATAAATTAATGTTTTCGCCGGAGGCAATGACGTGATCAAGACCGCCATAACCAATATCATAAGCCCAACCATCACCGCCGAATGCCCATACTGATTTTTTAACGAGCATATCATCTTCTTCTTGGATGTGTGCGTACAAGGCATCCCATTCACAACCGCAATGACCGCATTCTTCGATGGCGGCTTGGTTTGCTGCACGGAGTTTTTCGGACGCAGCCTTAGATGCTTCTCCGTCTTCGCAATGTTCCAGCCATTCTTTTGCGGCTGTTTGCAGATTTGCAACAAATACAGGAGCGTCACTGCCAAAGTCAGGTTCGACAAATGTACGAATGATGTCTTTTAATTTGTTTCTGCGCTGCTTGACGGCAAGATGCAATCCCAATGTAAATTCGGCGGTATCTTCAAAGAGCGAATTTGCCCAAGCGGGACCATGTCCCTTTGTGTTTGTGGTATAAGGCGTAGACGGTGCGGATCCGCCCCATATGGACGAGCATCCTGTGGCGTTGCCGATATATAAACGGTCTCCATACAGTTGTGTGATCAGTTTTGCATAGGGTGTTTCACCACAGCCGGCGCAGGCACCGGAAAATTCCAAAAGTGGTTGTTCAAACTGTGAATTTTTTACATTGGAAAACTTATCAAAGGGGTTTTGTTTGTGCTCAAGTGCAATAAGATAATTCCAATTGGGGATTTCTTCATCCATGCGGTTTTCAAGTGACTCCATTTTGAGGGCTTTTTCACCTTTTTTACCCGGACAAACAGTCGCACACACACCGCAGCCATAACAATCAAGTGAAGAAACTTGAATACGGTATTGGTATTGTGGTGCGCCAACAGCCGGGAGTGTTTTCATGCCTTCCGGTGCGGCCGCCACTTCGTCCGGCGTAAGCAAAAATGGGCGGATGGTTGCATGCGGGCATGTATAAGAACAAAAATTACATTGAATGCAATTATCTGCATTCCAGCGCGGAACGTCAATCGCGACCCCACGCTTTTCATAGGCAGCGGTGCCTTGCGGGAAGGTGCCATCTTCACGTCCGTCGAAGGCTGAGACCGGCAACGCATCACCATGTAGTGCATTAATTTTATAATGAACATTGCGCACAAAGTCAGGCATGCGGCTCAGGTCTTGTTCCGGTGTGTCTTCGCTGTGGATCCAGTCCGCGGGAATCGTTATCTCACGCACTTGTTCGGTGCCTGCGTCGATGGCTGCGTTATTCATGGCAACGACCGACTCACCCTTTGTGCCGTAAGATGCAACCACGGCATCCTTCATATATTTTATCGCATCATCAATGGGAATAATGTTGGTGATTTTGAAAAATGCAGCTTGCAATATTGTGTTGATATGACGACCCATGCCAAGATCACGTGCGATGTCTACGGCATTGATAACATAAAGTTTTATGTTTTTATTGGTAAGCTCACGTTTTACTTGTCCGGGTAAATGGTCTGTTAGTTCGTCATCGGACCATAGGCTGTTGAGTAAAAATGTGCCGCCGGGTTTGATGTCTTTTACCATATCATATTTTGTTAAGTATGCCGGCACATGACATGCGACAAAATCCGCAGATTTAACCAAATACGTAGAGCGGATGGGATTGTTGCCAAAACGCAAGTGTGATTGAGTGACACCGCCGGATTTTTTTGAATCATAACTAAAATAAGCTTGTGCATATTTGTCGGTATGTTCACCGATAATTTTAATTGAGTTTTCATTGGCGCCAACGGTGCCATCAGAACCAATGCCCCAAAACTTTGCAGCATAAGTTGCATCGTCAACCACGTTGATATATTCCGCAAAAGGCAGTGACAGGTTCGTTACATCATCTACGATGCCGATGGTAAAATGATTTTTGGGTCGGTCTTGTTTTAAATTGTCAAATACTGAAATAATTTGTGAAGGATATACATCCTTTGAACCGAGGCCATAACGACCGGCAACAATGATGGGCAGGTCTGTTTTTTGTTCAAAAAACGCAGTGCATACATCTTGGTATAAAGGTTCACCCAATGCGCCGGGTTCTTTGGTTCGATCAAGCACGGCAATTTTTTTCACAGAAGCGGGGATTTGTTTTAAGAAATGCGAAATAGAGAAGGGCCGGTATAAATGTACAATCAAAAGTCCCACCTTTTCGCCTTTTGCATTTAAATAATCCACGGTTTCTTCAATGGTTTCGCATGCAGAACCCATGGCAATAATCATACGCTCTGCATCGGGAGCGCCATAATAATTAAACAAGCCATATTCACGGCCGGTGATTTTGCTTATTTCATTTAAATATTCTTCGACAATAATGGGGATATTGTCATAAAATTTATTGCCGGCTTCGCGTGCTTGGAAAAAAATATCCGGGTTTTGCGCAGTGCCCCTTAACACAGGGTGTTCGGGATTTAATGCATTTGCTCGGAATTTTGCAATGGCATCTTTATCGATGAGTTTTTCAAACTCCGAATAATCAATTACTTCAATTTTCTGTGCTTCATGCGATGTTCTAAACCCGTCAAAAAAGTGAATGAAGGGTACGCGTCCTTTAATTGCCGATAAATGTGCGACAGCACCAATATCCATAACTTCCTGAACCGATGAGGACGCAAGCATGGCAAATCCTGTTTGGCGTACCGCCATCACATCGGAATGATCGCCGAAAATACTCAGTGCGTGGGATGCGATGGCACGTGCGGAAACATGCAGCACGCCGGGCAGCAGTTCACCGGCCATTTTAAACATGCTGGGAATCATCAGTAGCAAGCCTTGTGATGCGGTGTAGGATGTTGTCAGTGCACCTGCTTGCAAGGATCCATGCATGGTGGCGCTGGCTCCGCCTTCCGACTGCATTTCAACAACATGAACCTCCTGTCCGAAAAGATTCTTCCTGCCTTGTGCGGCCCAAATATCGACATATTCAGCCATGTCAGAGGATGGGGTAATGGGATAAATGCCCGCAACTTCGGTAAATGCGTATGAGACATGCGCCGCAGCTTCATTGCCCTTCATTACTTTCATTTTTTTGCTCATATTATATCTCCTTTAAAATGTATGTAAGCCATACAAAATTGAATACAACAAATAATTCTAACGCGAATCATGCGGTTATTCAAAGCATTAACTGTTTTGTTATTGTCATTATCTATGACATGGTCTATGTACGGATGTGTGTGAATCATAAAACGGGTTGTTACTTGTCAATTTTACCCAATTATGTTTTAAAATGCAAATAATAAATGTAATGCATTCATAAGAATTAAAGATAGCTGCATCAACCAACAAAACGCCGGCAGATTTTCTGCCGGCGTCATAATGATTATTTCATTTCATTAAGATTTTGTAAAAGATTCCATGTTTTGTCAACCTGTGCTTGATAGTCTGCGATGAGGTGTTCATTACCCGGTTTAAACATGTGGTTGAATCGACCTTGTTCTTTCAGGTAAATTTCGACAGGTTTCTTCTCTTTTGGAATGTAGTTCAGTGTAAGTTTGCCTTCGATAATTTCAAACATTGGCCAAATGCAAGTTTCAACCGCAAGTTCACACATTTCCATGAGTCTATGGGTTTCATAACGCCAACCGCGCGGACATGGTGCCAAGATATTCAAAAACGCCGCGCCAGGGGTATAGATTGCCTTTTCTGCTTTTTCAGACATATCTTTAAAGTTTTTAAGCGGCAGTGTTTGCGCAACATAAGGCACATTGTGACCCATAATAATGAGTGTAAGGTCTTTCTTGGGTTGTGTTTTGCCGGGTTTAACCGTTCCAACCGGTGTGGTTGATGTTTCTGCATATGATGGGGTAGAGGATGAACGCTGAATACCGGTATTCATGTATGCACCATTATCGTAACATACATAAACCATATCATGACCGCGTTCCATCGCACCGGAAAGTGCTTGAAGACCGATATCATAAGTTCCGCCGTCACCGGCGACAGCAATGAATTTTGTTGTTGGAACATCATCGCCTTTGCGTTTTTTTGCTTCATAGGCTGCCTGAGCACCGGAAATGGTTGCGGCAACGTTTTCAAATGCGGAGTGGATGAAAGAATCTTCCCATGCCGTGTATGGGTATAAGAAAGAAGATACTTCTAAGCAGCTTGTCGCTGCGGAGATCACCGCATGATCTTCCGGTTTTACAGCACGAAGTACTGTACGCATAACAGGAGTTGCACCACAACCGGCGCATAATCTATGTCCTCCGGTAAGACGTTCCGGACGTTTTGACCATTCTTTTAAATTATATGCCATGATTAATTCTCCCTTACACCTAAATAGTTGTAAACTTCTTTTACCTTGCCGGTTTTTACGATTTCTTGAAGATCCGCATAAACGGATTCAATTTCATCAATTCTTACGTCACGGCCGCCAAGACCATAAATGTAATTGACAACATGAACACCGGAAACACGGTTAAACATAGCAGAGGTGATGTCTGTATAAAGCGGGCCACCGGCACCATTGAGTGAATCGGCTTTGTCCATCACAGCAACAGCCTTCACTTTGGAAAGTGCTTTTGTGATTGCTTCAACAGGGAATGGGCGGTAGACACGAATTTTAATCAGGCCGGCTTTTACACCGGTTGCGCGCAGTTTGTCAATCGCATCTTTTGCTGTACCTGCGGTAGAGTTGATGATAACGATGGCGACTTCAGCATCATCCATCATGTATTCTTCAAACAAACCATAGGAACGTCCGGTTACTTTACGGAATTCTTCAGCAACTTCAAGAATATACGGCAGTGCACCTTTGATGGCTTCTGCTTGTTGACGCTTAGATTCAAAGTAGTGGAATGGCAAGGACAATGGACCCATTGACATTGGGTTTTCCTTATCCATCAATGAATATGGGGGATTGTATTTGCCGACGAAAGCTTTGACTTCTTCATCATCCATCAATTCAATGTTTTCTACTTTATGAGACGTAATAAAACCATCGTAACAAACCATGGTGGGTGTCATTACTTCAGGGTGTTCGCCGATTCTTACGGCTTGAATAAAGTTGTCATAAGTTTCTTGTGCATCTTCCGAATAGATTTGAATCCAGCCGGAATCACGTGCACCCATGGAGTCAGAGTGATCATTGTGGATGTTAATCGGGCCGGATAATGCACGGTTTACACAAGCAAGCGTTACAGGAAGTCTGTACGCAGAGGCAATGTAAAGCATTTCCCACATCAGTGCAAGACCTTGTGCGGATGTTGCAGACATTGATCTGCCACCGGCGGCTTGTGCGCCAATACAAGCAGACATCGCTGAGTGCTCTGATTCAACCGGAACAAACTCTGTTTCCACTTCACCGAATGCGGCATACACAGAAAAATATTGAACAACCTCTGTGGATGGGGTAATTGGATATGCTGCAACAACATCCGGGTTGATTTGTTTCATTGCGATGGCAACGGCTTCATTTCCGCTGCGTTTCTCTCTCTTCGCCATTATGCTTCCTCGCTTTCAATTGCGCCAAAGTTGCACATGGTTTTGCACACCAAACAACCTTTGCAAAAGTCCATGTTAAAACCCTTCATTTTGCCGTCATCCAAAAGTACTGCTGAATCAGGGCAAACAGGGAAGCAAAGTAAGCAGTGCTTACATTTTTCTTCAATAAATACCGGGTTCCAACTTCTCCAGTCTCCTGTGTGGAAGTTTTTTGCGGAACCGGCTTCAAACACATGGCTGCCATGTGTAATTTCTTTCCAAGAAACAAGTTTAACGCCTTTACCTGCATTCATTATTCATGCACCTCCGTTAATGCGCGCTTAACGCAGTTCATATTGCCTTCAACAACCTGGGGCTTGGATGCAAATTTAGAGCGGATAGAATGTTCCATATCATTGATGAACACTTCATCGGTCATGATGCCGGACACTTTAACAATGGCCGCAAGCATGGGGGTGTTGGGGAAGTATCTTCCGATGGTTTCTTCAGAAATTTTTCTTGCGTCGATTGTGCAAACGCGTCCTTTGTAACCACCGAGGAGTTCTTTGATTTGCGCCGGTGTTTTGTGTGTGTTGACCACAATGGCACCTTTTTCTTTGAGTCCTGCGGCAACATCAACCACTTCAATGAGCGTATCATCAAGAACCACGACGAAATCCGGTTCATAGACGTTGCTGTGTACTCTGATTTTTTTGTCAGCGATTCGGTTATACGCTGTGATGGGTGCGCCCATACGTTCCGGGCCGTACTCAGGAAAACCTTGCACAAATTTTCCGGTGTTAAACGCCGCTTCAGCAAGAAGTTCAGAAGCTGTTTTAGCACCTTGACCGCCGCGTGCGTGCCAGCGAATTTCAACAATTGACATTCTTTTACCTCCCAGTAAATTTGAATAATATTTACAAGCAGAATGCTTGAGAATAAACAATGTGATTGCAAAAAAGTGAGTAGCGTGTTTGTAAATGGTTTTATATTTTTTAATGTTTGCGTTTTAACACACAAGCTTTACTATAACGCAAAAACATCTTTTTTGAAAGCAAACAAATGTTTTGGAAATCGGTAAACATTAAAATATTTTAAATTAAATTTACGTTTTTATTAAAAAAATGTTAATTTTTGTGTAAAACAACACAGTTTATCTTCACGCCGAACATAAGATACATAAAAACCCCTATGATGTTATTGAAAATGATTAACAATTAATAATCATTACTATTATCGGCAAAGAACTTTTGCCGGAACATCCTTAGGAGGGAAAATTATGTCATTAATTGGCAAAAAAGTAAGCACATTTAATACCACTGCGTATGTCGATGGAGAATTTCGGGAAGTCACCAATGAACATTTGAAAGGCAAGTGGTCTGTTTTTGTATTTTATCCGGCAGACTTTACCTTTGTATGTCCTACGGAGCTCGGTGATTTGGCCGACAATTATGCAGAGTTTCAAAGCATTGGCTGCGAAGTCTATGCGGTATCCACAGACACACAATTTACACACAAAGCATGGCATGATGCCTCAGACACCATCAGGCGTGTAAAGTACCCCATGCTGGCAGACCCGACACACACGATTTGCCAAGATTTCGGCGTGCTCATTCCTGAAGAAGGTTTGGCACTGAGGGGGTCATTTATTGTCAATCCGGACGCAGAAATTGTTGCCTATGAAGTCAACAGCCTTGGCATTGGCAGAAATTCATCAGAACTGTTGCGTAAAGTTCAAGCGGCTCAATTTGTTGCGGTACACGGTGACCGAGTATGCCCGGCAAATTGGACACCCGGATCAGACACTTTGAAACCCGGACTTGATTTAATCGGAAAAATTTAAGGAGTCATGAACGTCATGAACAATCAACCAACAAACCCCGCCGGCTTTTTTGATGAACAAATCACAGCGCAAATTCAGCATGTTATGGACAAATGTGAAAATGACGTTCATATTTATGCCGTGCTCAATCATGAATGCGCATTATCAAAGCAAATCCGTGATTTTTTATCAGAACTGTCAGGCATTAATAAAAAAATATCCGTTCATATTTTAGACGCGGGCGAAAATGCGCAAATTGAAGCCATGATAAACACACAGCATTATCCTGTGATGGCATTATTTGATAAAGAGAAACATTATTCAGGCATTGCATACCATGCGTTGCCAATGGGGCATGAACTTGAATCCTTCATGCTCGCCATATATAATGTTGCCGGACCGGGACAAGCATTGTCAGAGGCATTAAAGGCGCGCATTGAAAACATCCAATCAGCAACGCACATGAAGGTCGGCATTACATTAACATGTCCCATGTGTCCGGAAATGGTTCAAACATGCCAACAAATTGCTTTATACAACAAAAACATCACCGCTGAAATATTTGATTTGGCTCATTTTCCGGAGCTAAAGAAAAAATATAAAGTCATGAGTGTCCCTGTTGTCATTGTAAATGATGAAAAGGTTTTGTTTGGCAAAACCGATATGATGGAGATGGTGACTTATCTCGAAAGAACGTAATACCGTACAAAAACAAATCATCTTGGATACCTTGCAGTCCATCGGTACCCATCCGTCCGTGGATGAATTGTATTCTGAAATAAAAAAACACCACCCCGCCATCAGCAAAGCCACGGTGTACCGAAATCTTAATCAGCTTGCTGAAAAGAAGATTATTATTGAACTCGTCGTGGCGAATGATGTGTTGCGTTATGATGGATGCACGGAGCTACATCATCATTTTATTTGTGAAAAATGTGGCGGGGTGTTTGATATTTATTCAGAAGATTTTGATGATATAAAAAAAGTGTATGACTGTATTAAAAATAAATACGGACATGACACTTATCACAGCATGACTTCGTTCTTTGGCACATGTTCTATCTGTGAAGGGATATAACCAATGATTCATGTTTGCTAATTTGAGTAAAAATTTTAGTTTTGTTCGAATCCTGCTTGTGGTACAGTTGTTCTTTGGGTTCAAATTGAAAATCAAGCAGGGTGGGGATATATAAACCTGACACGGTAATGATGATATTTTCAACATTCGGGTTTGTCAGGTTTAGTTCCTCCTCTTGGCATGTTATCTCTAGAATACGTCTATTATTGGTTTCTATAAGTTTATAAGTCAACCAATCCGCATCAAATCCGTGATCGGTGATGATGCGGATGTCTTGGTATTCAGACAAAGTATTCAGCACAGAAGAACGTGCAAAAGGTGTGAAGGTACAATCCGCAAGAAAATAGTCGGACAGTCTCGCCTCAATACCATCAATATATTCCGGCAATTCACCGGCAAAAACAACCTTACCGCCATGTTTGGCAAAACATGCCAAGGCATTTACGGTGTGGCTGCGAAGCGATTTGCAGTTTGGAATGAGGACCACATCATAAATCATGTGACCGACATGAAAGGTTTTTTCGCTTGTTTTTACATAAAGATCGCTGAGCAATTCTTCTGAAATAAAATTAAAATCAATTTGACCAAACAACAACCAATCGGTGATGTTGGTTAAATCGGTTTCCAGTTCTTGACGGATGCGTGATGTCATATCATTTGGCCCAAGGTACATCCAAAAACTTTCCAGCGGATGCAGCACCGCCACGCGCACAATGGGTTTGTGTGCTTGATCAACGAGTCCATATTGTTGTGAAATACTTTGGATTTCCTTTTCGGTGACATGATTGCTGTACAAAAGCTCATTTTCATCAAAAATCGTTTTCGATGCACCCATGATACGCATACAATCAAAAGCAAACCGTGTTTGGTTGTATAAGTTCGTGTTGGTGCCGGTTACGATATTTAAAGGAATGGGCTCTTTTGATTGCTGTTCATTATCAAAGGCAAAGCGATCACAAATATGGTTGTAAAAATAATAACGTGCACTGGACAATAAGATGGGTTCCCACACAAGTTCCGGCAAGGTATCCAGAAAGTCCATTTCATATTGGTATTGATAGGTTTCCAAAAAATCCTCAGCAAAGGGCAGCACCAACAAATCTTTCGTTGTGGAAAGACCGTGATTTTGCTGCGTTTTGCTGAGTAAATCATAAATATTTACGCCTTCGTCCAAGGTTTCGATATATACATCCCAAGTATATTCAGGGTTTTTGGGTTTTACATCAATGGTAAACTGAAGGTAATTTGATAAATATCCGTCATTTAATGTAATTTCATACCGGGCAATGCGTTCAATGTTTTTTCTGCGTTTAAAGGATTTATACGGCGCAATGATCAGTACACAATGTGACATTTTTATTGTACCCCTCCATCATCGGCGAAGCAAATCGAGTGGATCAGAGCGCAAGCAACACGCGCTTTGTCAAATTTGCTTTGTAAATATTTCACACAGAATGTCCTTCATTCATTTTTTCATACATTTCTATGGTGCCAATGTCATAACAATCGCCATTCATGGTGTACGCATAAACATCTTTTTGTTGATACAACCATTGTACAAAATAACCGGGTGCATCAGGTGCATTGCCCTCGTCTAAATAGGTTTTAAAAAGTTTTGCGGTTTCTTTGGTGTAAAAATAAGACGCGAAGATGGCCGTATTTGATTTTGGGTCTGCGGGCTTTTCTTCAAGCGAAAGTACTTTTCCGTGCTCGTCAAGTTCAGCAACGGCAAAGGCTTTGAGTTGTTCGACATCATCAATATACTTTGCGGCAATGGTGTCGGCACGGTGCTGAATAAAAAAGTCATATTGCTCTGTAAGATCAAAGGTAAAATAATTATCGCCGGCAATGATGAACAAATCATCATCAATGTTTTTTTGTGTCAGGGTAAAATAAATGTCGCCAATGGCGCCCAAACGATTGTCATTGGAGGTGGTCCCATCATCAATGACCTCAATGGGAATTGGGGTGGGGGCTGTTTTTGCCCAATCAGAAAAATGGGAGACAAAACGCGAATTGGTAATGGCATAAATGGTATCAACGGCGTCAAGACGGTTGATTTGATCTACGATATAGTCAATGACCGGTTTGCCTTTGAGGGGCAGCAATGCCTTTGGAAAATTTTCTGTGAGTGGGTACATTCTCGTTGCATACCCGGCAAGTAAAATAATGGCTTTCATTTTGATAAATCTCCTTTTATAAATAGACTAAGATATAACGAGTTTAATATTACAATGATTGCGGCGGCGGTTTGTGTACACCCCCAAGCGCGTCCGCCCATGATTCAATGCGTGTATAATAATTTTTAGGGGTTGGTTTTTGACGTTTATTGTAAATACGAAGCCCCAAAAAACTGGGCAAACCGATAAACAATAAATAGAGTGGTCCCAATAATGCGCTTTGAAGACAGTGACCATATTCATGACGAAGCAATCCATCATGTTGTGCATCGTCCGGATTGATTGGTTTGTATATAAAGACAAACAAACCCAAAGAAATCCCACCGCCAAAGGTGCCAAACCGTGAAGCCACATCGGTGGTAACAATACAGCCTTTATATTTAAAATGCGGCTTGTCAATCAGCGCAAGAAAAAAGATAAAACCAATGAGTGATTGCAAAAGTCCCCATGAGCCATTGATGGCAAAAATGAAATGATGTTTTCGATGATGCATAAACACCCCTCATATTATAATGAAACAAAATTTATCGCGCAAGACTTGGGTCGTATTTAAAACGCGGAACAAATGTCATCATTGCGCCGGACTGCTCCATGTCAATTTTATCACCGCACAATACATGATACCGCTGACCTTTTTGCATCAATGCATCATTTAAGAAAACATCCGTATTTAAATGGTTTACAACATACAATGCATCATCTTCAACAATAAAATCAATGTCCTTATTCGATAATGTCTTAATTAATGTATTGGGTTTTTGTTTGTTAAAGAAAGAACTTTTTTCTTCGGAATTAACGGAATAGCTTGTTTTCAAAAATTCATGACCATCGGACTTGTTTTTGCCGTAAGTATCGACACGCCCGGTAAACACAGCACATTCTCGCAGCACATCTTTACTGGACATCGTGGTTGGTGGGATGGGCTTATTTTTTTGATTGCGCTTGGTTATAAAATAAATGGTGCCAATAATAATAAGTGCTGATAAGAATAAAATCAAAAAAACAATCCACAACTGAGATGATGCTTCATCCTGACTTACATCGTCTACCTCAGTACGGTCAATATCTGTGGTTTCATCGGCTATTGTTGAGTAGATAAAAGAATCGTCATCTTCGGCCGAGTCATGTTCATCATCTTGTGTATAATTAAATGCAACTTCATTGTCAAGAACATCATCATTGTCAAGAACATCACCATTTTCCGCATCATCAGCAGATACATCATACACTTCTGTTGCAAAAACATACCGCAGCAATGCCGAAATGGCATTTGGAATCTCTGCGGAAGTTTCGACGCTTATTTTCATGCCGCCGGTATGCCATGACAGCATCATCATGCGGTCGTCTTGATAAACGTCAAAATCATAACTGACCATGACCGAATGAACCACAATATCTTTATCAATCAGTTGCCCAATAACTTGATCCGCACCAGCAATCGCGGCATCAAGTAGTGCCTGTGTCGGCATGACGGCCATTTCACCATCGCTGACAAACAAGACGATACGCGCGGCGGCATCTGCAGAAAACAATGAAACGGCTTTTTGCATCCCGGCTGCAAAATTTGTAAAACTGATGTATTCTGATTCATATAATAATGCGTTAATGGCATCACGTGAATCGGCATGAATAAAAACATAATCGGTCACGGCGATGTTATAAGAAACAAACCCAACATCCCAAGACGCAGGCAAGTGGTTTAAAAAATCCATCAGTGCTTGCGCCGCCATATGCTCAGTGTCATTATCATTCATAGAGCCGCTGTTATCAAACAAAATAATCAATTCATGTCTGCCCGTTTGCGGTTCTGATGCATGAACAATCGGAATGGCAATCATAAATACACAGACAATCATCAACAGTGTTATTTTTTTCTTCATTAGCGCAATCCTTTTTGCTTTTTATAAATATCTTAAATATTAACAAAAATATTATCATGGAAAAACCAAATCGTCAAAAGTAAAATTTGGATTGAAAAAGAAAATTGAATGCCACCTAAATAGTCCATAATTGTAAAAATATGAATTTATATCCATTAAATTACTTTATTGTTAAGTATGACACATTTTGTTAATTTTTTGTTAATAAATACTTGATGTTTTTTATTCGGTATGTTTAAATGTTTTTAAGTCAAATGCTGGCTGTTATCATCTGAAAATGAAACACGACAGCTGACGAGTATGAAGATATGGTGTTATTCACCCAAAATGAAAACATCATAGTAAACATGAAAACAATATTTCATTATGTCTTTTTTGGCATTTTGCATAAGTCGAAAGCACACATCATAATTCATATCATGCGCTTCATTGATTTTTGAGTGTTTAAGCACCCCAAGTCGCTAATAAGGTATGCTGGATTTGATTGTAATGAATAATACATAAAAATGTGTTGTTTCACTACACTGTTTTGGTTTCGATAGGGCATGTCATTTTTTATGTGATGATGAACTATTGTTGTTTTTGTGTTTATCGCACCACAAATTCATATAGATTTGTTTAAAAACTGAATGTAGAACAGCATTATAACTATGCTAAATGAAAGGATGGTTATGTGTCGTCACAGGCCAAAGTGTTAATAACAAGATGTATATGCTTGTTATTGGCTTTCACTTTAGCTTTTTCAAGTGCGCCACTACATGTTTTTGCCTCAACAAATCATGTTGACAGTGGTCCACAAGAAGAAGCCTTGTTATCGGCGAATGACCTTGACTCTTCAGAATATGTAATTGAGGATGAAAATCCCATAGACAATGACGATGAGGGGTATCAAACAGGGGAAGAAACAACCGGTGATGAACCTATCGCAAATGATGAACCTGTCATAGAAAGCGATGAAAAAGAAATCATCATTGATGAGGACGATGACATCATCATTGACGATGAAACTGTTGTTGATGAAGATGACGTTGTGGACGATAATAATGATGTTGTAATTGATGACGAACCCGTTATTGAAGAAGACAACGATGTTATTAACGAAGACGACGAAGAAATCAGCATTGATGATGAACAAGAAACCGACGAAGAAGAACCGGATACATGCGAATTATATCCATGCGAATGCGAAGAAGACGTTATCACAGATTGCGATGAATATGTATGCGATTGTGAAGATGAAATCATTGCATGTGACACATGTGAAGAAGCATGTGAATGCGAAGAAGGTTACTGCGAATGTGCATGTACCTATACTTGCGAAGAAATTTATTGCGAGTGCGACAAAGATTGTAGCCGTTATGAGTGTGCGTGTGTCAACGTACCCGGCGACGGCAATAATATCATCCCTGAATTGCAAGCCATTTATCATATCGGCGGAACGATCATGGCATACAGAGGCTATGATTATCACAACTATTA
>Ga0209755_10002874_pt1 | contig 22594 bp, 15 predicted proteins | sample TergutCo191P1_FD_187301 | JGI IMG/M metagenome (GOLD analysis project Ga0209755, IMG submission 187301) | Cornitermes sp. P1 segment gut microbial communities from Petit-Saut dam, French Guiana - Co191P1 (SPAdes) (version 2) | ecosystem: Host-associated > Arthropoda: Insects > Digestive system... | reverse complement strand
AGCGATGCCGCCTTGTAGATTGAATCGCTCTCCCCGCCGAAGAGCTGTATGGCGTATAGCTTTTCATTCTCTCCGCGGCGAACAAGATTAAAAGAAGAAACAGTTTCTTTTTTTTGCTTTTCTTCCTTGGCGTCTTTGCGTCTTGGCGAGAACTCTTCCGGAACTAATCCATATCTTTGGCAATTACGGTACAGCGCTTCTGCGGAGACAAGCTCTGTAAACGAAAAGTTTGCGCCAAGCTCTGCGCAGATGGAACGAAATGCGCGATCGGTATAGCCGGCAACCGGCGCCAAAAAGAGATTCCCGGGAATTTCAAGATTTCCAATTTTAACCGTTCTGTACAACATTACTCATTGGGGAGTCCGAAAAGTTTACACGAGTTCTCCCATAATTGGGCTGTAAGCGCCTCTTCGTCCATGTCGAGCATTTCCGCCATGTAACGGGCGGTAATGGGCAGATACTTTGGCATGTTGCGTTTTCCCCGGTAGTCTGCCGGAACCATGAACGGGGCTTCCGATTCAATTAACAATCTGTCCGCAGGCAGAACAGATAATGTCTCGTGCAGATTTTTTGCGTTCTTGTATGTCAGGTTGCCCGCAAAAGAAAAATAAATGTTCAGGTCCAACGCTTTCTCCGCGTAGGCTGCGTCCTCGGAATAACAGTGGAACACTCCGCCGCGCGGAGGAAGGCGATCGCGCAGTATGTCCAAAACGTCATGACCCGCGTCGCGGTTGTGAATTATTACCGGCAAATTCAATTTGGACGCAAGATCAAGCTGAGTGATAAAAAGCTCTATTTGGGATTTTTTGTCCCCGAACTTGCGAAAGTAATCAAGACCGATTTCGCCTATAGCCACTACCCTTGGGTACTGAATGCTCTGTTCAATATGCGAGAGCCAGTCCTTGCCGGGGTTTTGAACCTCGGACGGGCTTACTCCTACAGCGTGGTAAACATTTACTGCGGATTTTAAATTTTCATAGACCTGCCCAAAGTCATGAAGACTGTTGCAAATCGAGACAATTCGATTGACGGACGCCTGACGGGCTTCCTGTATCACAATGAGCTGCTCAATGGGGTCATCAACAATAAGCCCCAAATGGGCGTGAGTATCAAAATACTGCATAGCTTTATCCAAAAGAAATGATTTAGATGTTTACCAAACTGGCAAGAGCCATTTTAACATGAAATCTGCGAATCGGTCAAGCGTTATATTTAGACATTTTATTGAGTTACAAGCTCTTCCCATTTTGACGGTTCCAGCACATCCCTGTCGATTCTGACAAAAATCTGAGGACTGTAATTGCTGTTGGGGCGCAGGGCGTTGTTGGCGTTTAAATAGCCAAAGTTGATACTCGGCGCACCAGGGCTTTCTATAAGACGCATCCTCGACATAAAGCCGGGGTTCGGCTCTCTTGTGACCGGATCTGTTGCAACCGGGTTACGCGTGATTGCATCCCATGCTCGTGCAGACTCGGCGTACATGACCATCGCCCTTGCGCGGTAGTCGCGGTTTCCTGTTTGGTCTGCGAGAGCTTCATATACAACGCCTGCATTGTTTCGCGCCATCATCAGGCGTTCGCCCGTTTCCACAAATTGAGGGTTCTCGTTTGGCAGCAGTACGGGCAGCCTTACGCGCTGGTTTTCCAAAATGTCGAGCAGACGGTCATAATACCCCTGCGCCGCAAAATGATCGCCGCGCTGATAAGCCGCGTTTCCAAGAGCATAAAGGAGACGCCTGTTGAGCGGCAGCTCGGCGGAAGCCCTGAACAGATAGTCAAGAGAATTTCTCCAATCCTGCAATTGATAATAAGCGGCGCCCATGCGGTATTTAAGTTCAGGCGGAGAGAAGTTGTTCGCTTCTGCCAATCTGTAGTTATCGATGGCTGCCTGCATGTTGCCGTCCCTTACAAAGTATTCAAGGTCGCCGCGCAATCCGTACAGTTGGCCAAGCGGGCGAGCCGAAGGCATCATTATTCCCCTATCCCTGAAATCGTTAAAAAGTTCAATGCCGCGCACAACCTGTTCGTACGCAGGGAAAAATTCGCGGTTGTTGATAAGCCAGTTTGCATAACGATAATGCGCATCTACGCGGTAATTTCTTCTGCGGATAGAATCGGGTTCTCTTGTCAAATCGAACGCGCGAATTGCATTTTCCAGCGTAAGTTTTTCATCGCGCACATTGCCAAGATTGTGATAATAGCGCGCAAGATGATAATGCGGCTCGGGCAAATCCCTTTCCAGTCTTACCGCTTTTAAGAGCATATCCCTTACGCTTTCAATTTCTTCCACATACGCATTCGGCACGCCGGTCGGCTTCTCAAGCTGTTTGTCCAATAAATATCCGCCCAGCTCTGCAAGAGATACCGCCGATAACGGACGGCGTTCCGGAGATGCCTCGAACCACAGCCGCAGCTCCAAAACCCTGTAAAGGTCGTCTACGCGGATAAAGTAGCGCATCATTCTTTCTACATAAGGCGGCTGCCAGCCGTACAGTTCCAGTACTCTTGCATAGGAGAACCGCGCGCCTTCGTATCGATCCGCTCTTGCAGGATCGTTAAAAGGCGTTGCGTCTCCCCATTCAAGGTAGTTGTCACCTGCCGCAAGAAGTCCGTCAATGTCATCGGGTGTCCAATCCAAAAGTTCGCGCTGAAGCAGTTCGTTTGCCTTGGCAAAATCGCGTATGTATTTCGTGTTTAAGTAGGCATAATCCAATACGCCTTTTTTGTCTCTCGGGAAAAATCTTAAAAGCTCGTCGTACTTTCCTGCCGCATGCGTATATCTGAATATATCCCTGAATGCTTCCGCGTATGCGTAAAACCATTTTTTCTGCTGAGACGCGGTGATTGCCTTTGTAAAATTATTTTGCCGCGCTCTTGTAAACGCCTGTTGGAAAAGGTCGTTTGCGCGTTGATTTTCTTCTTTGGGTATCAGTTCATAGCCGCGTTTGAACAACGATTCGGCTGTGACAGGAATGTAGATCAAATTGTAGCCAAGGTATGCGACCGAAGCTACAAGGGCGGCAATGATTGCAAACAACCTTAAAACGGGAAGGAAGTTGTGAATGAAAATATAGCCAAAACTTGACTGTTCGTCTTCGAATGCCGCGCCTGTGCTTTTTTCGAAGCTTTTGGGAATGACGATTTGCTTTCCTGTAATGGATTCAACATGAGCCGCCGTTTCTTTTACATGAGCCCCGTAAACAAGCAATCGGATAAGTTTTGACAATTGCGCGGGCAGTATAACCTGCTCTGCAATCAGTTCTTCACATGCAATTCTCAAATTGAGCGGATAGGATGAGAGCGTTTTTAACAAATTGTCCACTTCATCCTGAGACAGCGAAATCTCTTCCACGTCATCTTCGGCAACCGGCGTTTCAAGGTCTTTTTGTTTCTTTTTGCCGAACAATCCCTTCTTTGGCGCAGGGGCTGCCGCAAACGAAGGAGCTTTTTGCTTGTTGAACATTTCGTCGATTCCGGGAATGACGAAATCATCGCCGCCGAAATCACCGCCTGCAAAACTTGAACCGCCGTGGTCTCCCATATCGCCAAGTTCTTCCAATGCGCTGTCCAAATCGATCGAAGAAGACGCAAAGTCGCCGCCCAAATCGCCAAGATCCAGAGTCGTTTCTTCGGCTGCAGGCGGAGGTGCGGGTGCGGCACTTGGCGGCGCTTCTGGAAACGCGTCAAGCGACATATCAGGCAGCGCATCTTGCGACGCATCTTGCGGCGTGTCTATGGGAAGGTCAAAATTAGTGTCGGGCAAAACTCCGTCCATGGAAAATTCATCTTCAATTTCCATCGACTCGCCGCCCATGTCGATATTGCCGTCTCCAAAACCGCCAACCTGGTCTTCGCCGCCCATATCGATACTGTCATTGTCAGGCAGAGAAAAATCGTCGGCTGCAGTAGCCTCTTCGGGAAAATCGGGAAGAGCCAAGTCATCTGCCGCTGTTTCTTCGGGAAAATCTGGAAGACCCAAATCGTCTGTCACATCGGGAAGCGCCGAATCGCCTGCTCCCGTGTCAAAATCCGGCATGTCAAAATCGTCAGGCAGACTTTCTTCCGGCAATGTTGTTTCGGTATCTGCCGCTGTTTCTTCGGGAAAATCGGGTAGACCCAAATCGTCTGCCGCATCTGGAAGGCTTAAATCGCCTGCTTCGTCTGCTCCCGTGTCAAAATCCGGCATGTCGAAATTGTCAGGCAGACTTTCTTCCGGGGCTGGCGAAGAAGAAGGCGTATCAAAATCTTCGAAACTTTCTCCGCCCATATCAATGCCTTCCGCATCTTCACCGCCCATGTCGATGCTTTCGGGTTCATCATCATCATCGTTAAGCGGCAGATCGTCTGTGTCAAAATCGGCAGGAGAGCTTTCCATCTCGTCGGAAAAACCGGACAAGAGATCATCGGGAGTAGAAAAATCATCAACGGCAGGTTCAGGTTCTGCGGGCGTATCGGGGATTTCCGGAATTTCCGGTTCCGCGGGTGTATCAGCCGGAACATCGGTCTGTCCGCCCAAAAGGTCTGAAAGGAAATCACTTGCATCTTCCTGCGCGGCAGGTTCCGGTTCGTCGGGAGCGTTCAAGCCGCTGAGAAAATCATCCAGAGCGGAATGGGCTCCGCCTGTGGGCACATCATCCATAGGTGGCGGAGCAGGGTGGTCGGTTACGTCATTTATAAGAGAGTTAAAATCAAAATCGTCCGCCCCATCGCTTGCTGCGCCGCCGCCTGAAGCCGACGCAGAAGAAGGAGCGGAATCGCTCTGTTTGGTATAGTCAAAAGGAGGCGCTTCATTCGTGGGAAGCGGAAGATCGTCAAAGGGCAAGAGGAGAGACTCAATATCGGCCTTCTCGTTTGCGATATTATTGAATGAGGTTTTAAACTGGCCAAGATCACTTAATGATGGCATATTAAGATAATTATATATCGACCGATAATTGTAAAGAATGTATGAAAACGATTAGTATTGTTGCTGTTTTATTGTTAATTGCCTCGTTTGGCCCAATGACGGTACAGGCGTCAGATTGGGAAAATTACGAAATTATCAACCAATTGTTAACGCTTACAGGTCCTTCTGCGCCTGTGATTCAGGGTAATTTTGTGATTTTTACGGCAAATTCAAGCCTGCGGAGAGTGGGGATATCCTTTGCTCATGAAGATTTTAGAAACGTTTACTGGTTCAGGCAGCTTGCAATTACTCAGGATCCGTTGAACGCCCCTATTCCTCCGGGGCAAAAAGCACCCGATCCCTATATCGATTCGGGTATTCAGTTTTATGTTCACGAGGTTCCGCCCCATTTAAGGGAGCTTGAGTACAGGATTGTTATTAACGGCTTGTGGACGGTTGACCCAAGCAACGAAATGACGCGAAGAGACCCTGTTTCCGGGCTTTCCTTGTCGGTTTTGCACCTGCCGCCAAGACCATTAAGACCGAATCCTTTAAGCACAATGCCTGAGGGTTTAACATTTACATACAGGGCTGCGCCCGGGGAATTAGTAACAGTTGGCGGGAATTTTAACAGATGGGATCCTTTTATGTATGAAATGAGGGAAGGACCTGCAGGGGTTTATTCTATCATGATTCCATTGCCGCCCGGCAATTATCAATATGTGTTCTTTCATCGGGGTCAGCGTTATGTCGACCCGAATAATCCCAGCAGGATTTACGCAAGAGACGGAAGCGCGGCGAGTGTAATCGAAGTGCCGAATTAAGCCCACATGCGCATTTCGGCGCGGAAGGCTGCCTGACCGTTTTCTTTCTTGCGGCCTTCAAAAGCAAAGGCATAATCGGCGCTTGCGTTTTCGGGACCTTCTTCCTTGTAAATCGGCACAGAAAAAAGCTCGACAGTTTCGCCGACCATGATTTCGTTCAGGTAATTGATGTCAAAACGCATTTTCCCCGATTTTTCCAGAAGAGCGTGATCCAGAGAATCTTCTATCCATTCAATATATTTAACGTTGTTAACATGCCCGTTAAAATCAAGATCGGAATAAAGCGCCTTTCTTTCGCCTGTTTTCTGGAGATTTTCGCGTTCCGAAAGCCCTGCGGCTCCGTTGGCTTCCCGGGAAAGAGCGTCGAGCCCTTCGTTCAAAGGCATATTGTCCATCACAGATTGAGGGCGAAGCGGGCGGCGTTTTTCGATATCTACAATGAGCCATGCGCTTCGTGCCGAAACAACTGCCGTCTCTTTTGAATCTTTTATCTCGTAATCACGGATGGCAAACAGTTTTTCCCATCCCCTTGGCCAGCTTCTGACCGAGATTTTTTCGCAATATTTGGGTCTCTTGCTGACAAGCACGGACATCCGCGAAAGAATCCAAAGTTGCCCCGTGCGCGCCATTTCTTCGCGTCCAACACCAAGATTTTCGGCATGACTAATCGCCGCTTCCTGAAAATAATCGAATATCGAATTTAAGGTTAACCTGTCAGATTTATCAATAGCGCCAAAACGTATCGGAATTGATTCATGCCAAACATCGACAATGCCTGAACCTTTTGGATTTGCCGGGTCACATAGCATATTTTGCCCCTTTTAAATAGATAATAACGCGGAATTATGCTAAAATTCAAGTAGATGTATACAAGAGAGATTCTGCCTCCAATAGCCTCGCCCATAGAAGACGGGATTCCTGTTATAGGAACGTGGAACAAGGCTTTTGACAGGGTCGATTTGCAGGAAATACGAAACCCTTACGGATATTATATGCCGAAATGGGCAAGAGACACCCGAATAAAAGAATGGCAATCGTACAGCGCCCATACGGAGGAATACTCGCTGGAAGCGCTTTTTTGCAATGTAAAATTATACCGTATGGCTCAGGTAATTCTTTTTGACAAAAAAAACGAAAAAAAATTCATTTTTAGGAAAATCGTGCCTTTATCGGGGTGGCAGCTTCCCGTCAGTCTGGCGAATGCGTCTGTGGACAGTCATTCGTCGCACTTTTTTTTTCGTATTCATAACTGGCTGGATGCCGACACGATAAGGCTCGATATTAATATAGAAGCTACCCGCAAAAGACCGTCTTTTACCGCGCATCTTGCGTATAATCTGAACAGTCAGGATGTTACCCCTATGGCTGTTTCGCTTGCCATCACACAAAGACGCTCGATGTATGCATACAAGACACTTGCCCCGGTCAGAGGAGATATGGTCTTTGGGGGGCTTCATATCGCCTTAATGCAAGACACATGCTCGGGGTTTTTTTGCGATTATAAAGGGTATTTTCCGTATAGAATGCAAACAAAGATTTGCAGCGCGATAGGTTTTGACGAAGAGAACCGGCGCTTTGGTTTTCATATTGCCGAAAATCAAACAAGGGAATCCAACAAAAACAACGAGAATGCATTGTGGCATAACGGCAAACTGACGCCGCTTCCTCCTGTATTGATCACGATGCCCAACGGACCTGATGACACATGGGTTATTCAGGATGTCGAGGGGATGGTCGATTTGACCTTTACCCCAAAGGACTTTAGCAACAGCCGCGCAAAACTTGTCTTTACAAGAGCTGATTTTAACGCTCCGTTAGGGTATTATAATGGAGTGCTTTTAAATTCCGACGGTGAGAAGATTCAGATAAAAAACCTTTTTGGTATGGGAGAAAATCTTTATTTACGAGTGTGAGTATGGCAAAGAAGAATAATGCGATTTATGCGCCCGGCGAACTTAGCCGTGTCCGGGAAAAATTAGGCGTCTCTGATGACTCGGAAGCAAAAAGGATGATGGCGCTTCTTGGCGGACAAGTGGGCACAGAACGTGACGTTGTAGAAGAAAAATCCAAAAGAAGCCCGACAGTAGGCGGCGGCGCCAAACGTATCCGCAGGGTTGACATGGCTGCCGATGACAGCGACTCGGGTTCATCAGGCACAACCAAAGCAAAGGCGAAACGCTCGGGACCATACCCCGGAGACGATCCTGCCATTCCCGCAAGATTGTCATATTCGGAGAGGGTTAAAATCGATCAGTTTTCCGGGCAGGCAATGTTCGAAATTAAAAGTTCCATGCAGGTTTTAACATCGATTTTTTCGTTCTTTAAGGAACCTGTCGATTATGTTAACCCGCGCTTTGTTGTTCTTCGCATGAACGAATACTACGGAAAAATCGAAAGGCTGGTAAACGGAACCAGAAATCTGTTTCCAAAAACAAACAAAAAAAGAAATCATCAGTTAAAAAGGGCGTCTCCGTTTGTTTATAAGATTTTGGATGTTCTTAGAAACTGGGACATTGAATCCCTTGCAAGAGGCATTGCGGAATTGCAATCGCATCCGCGCTCGATTAAAGTTACGGATTTTTCTGAAGTGTTGCGTTTCATTTACAGACCGATGTTCATTCTTGACGACTTAAGCATAGAAAACATCAAGTCTGCCTTTAAATTGGTCTACAAGGTTTTATATATAGAAAGCCCGATGGACGCAAAAGAAAAGTATCAGGAAGTTATCCGAAACATTATCGCTTCCATTGTAGAAGTAAGACGCCATGTTCATTTCGGCGCTTATCCGATTTTAATGAAAATGATTTCCGATCGTTTTCTTCCCTATGAGCGTTTCTTTATAGAAAGACGCCGCCGCTTCATGGCGTTTTTGAACATTACCGAAACCGAGCAGTTGAACGCGTCGGATTTAAGTCCGCAGCAGATCGAAAGCATCGATGTTGAGGCTCTGCAGAAAAATCTAAACGAAGAGGATGATGACGAAGAAAGCGCGGAAGGAGCTGAAGAAGGACAGGAAGCTGAAGCTGTAGAAGAAGATCCAAACGATCCAAAGGTGATTGAACGCAAGGCAAAAGAAGAAGCGGTAAGAGCGGAATCAAAATCTCTTGATCAGGGACGAACGGCTCTTGGCGTTCTTTTCCCGAAAGCCGGTTGGGACAAGCTTGAAGAATTCCCGGACATGTATCCGTATTTTGCGAATATTTACAGTTTAAGGCACGGTTATGAATTAATCGCCCCGACCGATCCGCTTCAGCAGATTGCCGTATTGCTGCAAATACTGGACGATCTTTTTATCGGAATGCGTTATGTAAACTTCGGCGTGGTCTCGGGCGCTGACGGAAAACCTGCAAAGGTTGGCGATGAACTTGGAGAAACATTAAACAACTGGCGCCGCTTTATAGAAGACAGTTTTTCCAGGGATTATCTTCCGCGTCTTTCCGAATACTGCCGCATGCTTGAGAATTCGGAAGAATCAAGATCGTCGCCTTATGCAAGAAAAAATCTGAATGAACTTCATTGGATAAAAAGGTTGTATTTTCTTCCGTATTATAAATTTGAATCGATTGGGCCTCCCCCTTTCCAGAAGAACGACATTATTCCAATTTATACCGAGGTTAGAAAACTGCGCAAATATTTAACGCTTGTTGCTGTCGGCATCGAGCAGGGAACGCGGGCAGGCGGTCCTGCGGCAAAAGCGCCTTGTAACGGAATTACAAATCCGTGGGAGAAATATAATTTCCAGATACCAAACCCTGTATCCAAACGCCTGGACATGATGCTTCCTCCGGAAAAAAGAATGAACGCCACTTTGATTTTCTTCTCGTTGTCCGCAGTAACTGTTTTGGACTTTCTTGTTAATAACGAAAACAGTTGGGCTTATGGCGGCCGCCCCGGTCCGTTGTTCAGAAGCGTCAAGAACGAAGGCATAACTCCGATATTCGGCGTGGACGATTTGTTGGACGCCGATAAGTTCTTTAGGGAATCATTAAAGAAGACGAATTAATCAAATCACATCGGGAGCATTTGAACGTCTACGCCCAGTTTCTTTGCCGCTTCTTTAGCGTCTTTTACGCCTGCGATAATTACGGGGCTCGATTTCTGCTTTGAACCAAATGCGGCAAAAGCTGCGGCAATATCTTCATTTGTAACCGAAACCAGCCGTTCCAATTTGTTCTTTCGGTAGCAGTCTTCGATGCCGTAAAGGAATCTGTAAAAATCGACAAGTCCGTCTTCTGCGGCTGTGCGCGGACGCGTCTCTTTTGCATAACACCCGATGATTGATTTTTCCAGATAATCCCCGTGAAGACTGTGGCGGCGGTAACTGGGCGAATTGTTTTTGAGTATCTGCGAAAACACTTCCAAAGAACGCAGCGGATTCGGATCGCGGTATGTGGCGAAAGACATGCAGTTTTCGAGGCAGTCGCTGTTTATGAACGCTCCGTAAGCGCCACCCTTCATGCGGATATCTTCCCAAAGCGCGCCCAAACTGAGCTGATGCGTTAAAACCGTTTCCGCGATTTGCTCAACGGTGTCAAAAGGCGCGGCGTTTAAAGCTTGCGCGGCAAAACAAACCTGCAATGATTTTGATGCGAACACTTCCGCCTTTGGCAAATTTTTATTTGGTGTAAAATCGTAATTGGAAGCAAGCCGCGCAAGCGGCGGACCGAATCTTCCGAACTTTTGCGCAATTTCTGCGCCTGCGGTTTCCAGCCCTGCAGAGCCGCCCGTAATGTTTGCGATTATACCTGCGCCGTTAATTTTTTCCTGTATGTATTTTAAATTTTTAATTATTTCGTCTGTTTCCATTTTTGCAAGAGCGAACACAAACTCAACCTGCGAGATGCCTCCCCATTGTTCTTCCACTCTTTTTGAACGCGAATTAAATCTGCCCGCCCTTCCCGACGAATATATATGTCCCGCAGGCGCAAGACTGGAAATGACTTCGTTTTTCATTTCCAAAACAAGATCGTTAATTCTGCGGCGATCCGTAAAATCCGCCTCGTTAATCAGGCGAAGAGCAAGGTCTAAAGACGCGCCAATTTTTTCGTCCAGACATTTTATGCGGAAAAGAATCCAATCGCGTCCGCAAAGATCAAAGTCGCCGCAAGCCGTTTTTAAAATTGCAGATTGATTTTCATTAGCCGGGTTTTTTGCAGCCGAACCTGTATGCAGAAGCGCAAGAAAACCGCCTGCGGTGCGAGCCAATAAACTTGACACTTCGCCGTAGTCCATTCCGGGAAGACCGACAGACAAGATCGCCCTGGAAAAGAATTGCAGCCACGGATAATCCTGGAACGGAAAAATATCCACAGGGAAGGACAAATCGATATAAGTGATTCCGTTTGTATAAAGATCGTGGCAAAGAGCGGGAACCCCGCGCAAGTCTTCGTGGCGGCGATGGATTGTATCATGTTTTGTCGAAAGATCGCTTCGCGAAAGATGCGGAATGGACGCAAGCGCCTGCGGGCTGTCCGCTTCGCTTTGAATTTTTTCCAGTTCTTTGGATTTTTCCTTTATTCGCTTTTTTTCGTCTGCGCTTAAGCTTTTTTCTTTTTCGGCAAGTTTTTCCAAGTGTTTCTCTTCCTGCTTTGGAAGGAAATCTTCTTTTGGTTCCAATATTACAAGCGCGCGATGAGGGTTATCAAGAAAATATTTTTGAATCATTTTTTCAAAGTATCGGCTGTCAGATGCAAGGTTTTCCTTTATTTTTGCGAGAGCGGGAGAAATTAAAAGGCTGTCCCACGGTTTTGAGCCGTGTATCCATGCGCGAAGGGATCGGCGCATCCACACAAGTGAGAAGGGTCCCCCGGAACGGCGAATTTCGCGCTGTGAAAATTCAAGCGCAAGCATAGCGGCTTCTATTTCCGCCGCAGGTATTCCTTCCGTAACAAGCCTTCGCAGTTCGCCTGTTATAAGCTCGTCGACTTTTACGCTCATTTCTTGAGGATCGCCGTCTATGCTTCGCAAACCCGCAACGAATAAAATTTCGCGTATTTCGCCTTCCAGGCCGGAAACGGGAGTAATGTCTTCGCCGATGCCCGATTCGATTAATTTTCTGGTCAACGGAGAGCCGTCGTGTCCCAAAAGAATTTCTGTAAGCGCTGCAAGCGCTATGTTCTCATTTACGTCCTTAATGTCGGAACAAAGCCACGAAAGAAAAATTGTGGATTTTTTTTCGTTTCCCGCAGGACATGGAATATGAAACTTTTTTTGCTCGTTCCAGCGTTTCGTCTTTACAATCGGATCACATGCTTTGCCGCCGGGTATTTTTGAAAAAAACTCATCGTTTAAAAACGCAAGCTGCTTTTCTGTAGGAATGTTTCCCGCAAGGAAAATCCTGCAGTTTGCCGGTGAATAACGGGTACGATGAAATTCTTTTAAGCCCTCATGCGTAAGCTCGGGGATTGCAAGCGGGTCTCCGCCCGATTCAAAGTCGTAGGGAGTATCGGGCATTATTGCCTTTACAGACCAGAATCCCGCATAAGTGTCAAGCGAAGAATATGCGCCTTTCATTTCATTGTAGACAACGCCTGTAATCGCAAGTTTGCCGTTTTGATATTCAAGCCTGTGACCTTCCTGCATGAATGTCCATTCGGGGATGAGCGGACGAAAAACAGCGTCGCCGTAAACAGACATCAAATTAAAGTAATCATGTTCGTTTGTAGAGCTTGCGGGATATACGGTTTTGTCGGGGAAGGTGATTGCGTTTAAAAAAGTTTGAAGGCTCCCTTGCGCAAGAACGATAAACGCGTCTTTTAACGGATAACGCTCGGAGCCGCAAAGAACCGAGTGCTCAAGAATGTGCGCAACGCCTGTGTTGTCCTGCGGAAAAGTAGCAAAAGCAAACGAAAAAAGATTTTCGGTATCGTCGTTAAATATGTGGAAAACTTCCGCGTCTGTTTTTTCGTGTTTTGCCCAAATGCCGACTGCTTTAAGTTCTTCCAAATCAACTACATCAAGGATGCAAAAACCGCTGTCCAATTTTTGATCTTTTTTTAAACTAGTACTGCTCATACAACCACATCCTCATCGGTACTTAATAAGATATCTCCGTTTTCGCGCGCAAACCTGAACCAGATAAGAAAATCTTTTGCGGCTGCGTCGCTTTCGCGCTTGGGCACAGCGCCCAAAATTTCAGATTCTTCGCGGATTATCTGCCTGCGTCCTGCCGAAATATTGGAAAGAATTTTTTCGTTGAATTCCCTGCTTTTGCCTTTTAATAATAAAACTATTTCGTATTCTGACATTGTTTTTAATTTATCCTGAATCGGGCGATCGGATGCGTTGATGATATCATCCAGCGTATATAATTTTGCTTTTAAATCCTGACCGATTTCCGGGTTTTCTTCTTCAAGTTCATTTATAAGTTTGTCGCTGAAAGACAAGTCCCCTTGTTTTAAAATTGCCGCCAGGGTCTGCATGCCGTCAATTTTAATGTCTTTGGAGCCGCCTGCAATGTGTCGCACTTTTTCCTTTAATGCGGCAGATACCTGCTCCAAAACTTCGGGGCTTACTTCGCTTTGTTTTGCTATGCGCAATAAAATATCGGCTTTCTTGCCTGGTAAAAGTTTGCTTAAAACGTCGGCTGTCACTTTTGGCGGCATTCTGCTTAAAATCAGCGCTGTTGTCTGCGTGCTTTCGTTTTTTAAAAGCATGACAAGCTGCTCTGTAGAAAATTCTTCCAAAAAGCCGAAAATGTTTTCCTTGGTTTCGGGAATTGCCTTGTTTAAAATTTCTTCGCCTTTTTCCGGTCCTTTTGCCGCATAAAGAATTCTTCGCGCAGCTTCTACGCCGCCTCTTGAAGAACCGGCAAAACCGTAAGGCTGATTTAATAAAAGCGAATGAAACTCGGAAAGTATCTCGTTTGCTTCATCGGGTTTTATCACTTTTACAAAAGCGATTTCTTTTGATATTTGTTCAACCTGCTGCGGATCGAGTTCTGCCAGAATTTCAGCCGCCTGTTCGCTTCCTATCAATATGAGAAACTTTGCAACTCTTCGGTATTTTGATTCCGGGATTTTTGTTTCGACAGGAACATAAGACGGCGCAGGTTGAATTGGCTGAGGTTTTTGTCTGGTTTCCTTGTAAAAAACCGGCGGCTCTTTTGGCGGGCTTGGATTCATGGTTTGTTTATACATATTCAAACCATGCTGAAGTATGTTCCCCATATGATAATATTGTATTATAATTCTTCTATATGAACAAGAAGTTTGCGGCTGTTATAATTATTTTCCTCGCCGCAAATGTTTATTCATCAGGTCAGGAGACATCAAGAGCGGAACGCGTTATGAGAGCTTTGCATCAGGCGTATCCGAATCGTATAGAAAAAGTGGAGTATCGCCGCAGTGATTGGGCGCTTTTAATGGACAACACTTGGTATTACTTTGCAGGAGGAAGAATACTTCCGGAACACAGAATCGATCATGCCGACGAATACCGCTCTCTTCCGTTTTATACATACCCTGCAAACCTTCCCCCATGGATAAGACCCACCGCAGAAGAAGCCGCGCGGTACACTACATGGACAACTAACAGAAGGCAAAACAATGGAGTAAGACGTTCCCCTTATTTTTTGGACGCGCTTTGGCAGGCATCCAACCGCGCAGAAACCGAAAGCCGCATGGTTAGAATTACTTTCCTTGGGTTACGCGCAAGAGTACATCGCGCGATTCAGGGAGAACTTGCTCTTGTAGAAACGCGCATACGCGCAATTGCATTAATGAACCCCGAGGTTCAAACATGGATGGAAAGTTTAAATCAGCTTGAGGGATACGGTTGGCGGGACATTGCCGACACGCAGGCAAGATCGTATCATTCCTACGGACTTGCAGTTGACCTTCTTCCAAGATCGATGGGAAGACTGCAAACATACTGGCTTTGGACATCTCAGTACAGAACGGACTGGTGGAATGTTTCGTATAACGAAAGATACCATCCGCCTGCCGCCGTTATCACCACTTTTGAAACTTATGGATTTGTCTGGGGCGGCAAATGGCCGTTATTCGACACAATGCATTTTGAGTACAGACCGGAAATATTGATATTAAACGGGTTCAGACAGAATTAGTTTTTACCGTTATTATAAACCGCTACGATAAAAGACCGTAGGTCGAAGACCTATGTCTTTTATCGAGAGAATAAGCGATGTTTCGCTGAAGGCGAAATATCGCTTATTCGACTTTGAACTTCGCTACTTCTGCAAGCAGCGTATTAATCTTATCCTTGTTCGATACAGTCAGCTCGTTAACGCGGTGTACTGCGATGTTGATCTGATCCGCACCGGTTGCCATTTCGTTCATGCCGCCCGTGATTTCCTGCGTGATAATCTCAAGGTTTTTGCCTTCCCTGATAACTTCGCCGGAACCTTCCTGCATTTCATGCGAGCCGCCCTTAACCTGCCTTGTAATTTCATTAAGGCTTCCAATGGCTTCGAGGATTTGCTTGCTTCCCTGACCCTGTTCTTCCATCGCGTTACGGATATTTTCTTCCTGCTCGGAAACTGTCTTAATGTGACCGTCGATTGTTTCGAACTTCTGAAGAACATTATCTGTTGACAATGTAATTTTATCGATTGATTCTTTGATCTTTTTAAGTACAGTACTGATCGTTTTTGACTGTTCGCTTGAGTTTTCGGCCAGCTTTCTGATTTCGTCGGCGACAACCGCGAAACCTTTTCCGGCTTCACCAGCGTGCGCAGCTTCGATTGCGGCGTTCATCGAGAGCAGGTTAGTTTGGCTGGCGATATTTTCCATAACCGAGTTGATTTCCAATAAGCCTTCCGATTCGCGCATGATTTCCTGAATGTCAGACGCTACATCCTGCAAGCCTGTGCGGCCGACTTCCGAAGCGCTTTCCAATTGATTGACATTCTCCATGTTTCTCATAAGAGTTTGGGTTACAGACTGAATGTTGGCAAGCATCTCTTCGATTGCCGACGAAGATTGGGAAACGGACGCAGTCTGCCTGTCAACCTGATCGTTCAGCTTGTTGATATTAACGGTTATCTGTTCCATTGTGGCGTTAGTTTCCGTAACGCTCGCGCTCTGGTTGATTGCGCGTCCCTTGATGCTCTGGATATTTGCATTAATCTCATTGATTGCCGCGGCAGTTTCGTTCATGTTGGACGAAAGTTCCGTTCCAATATCGTTAAGTTCAATCGATTGGTTTTTAATAGTGCCGATAAGCTCTTTAATGTTATCGATAGTTACGTTAAGAGCGCGGGTAATATTTGCAATTTCGTCATTGCCCTTTACCGTGATTGACTGAGTAAAGTCTCCCTTGCCGATATAACCAAATACGCCTTCCATTACCTTAAGCGGAGCCGTAATCGATCTTGATATAAATATAATTACTACTGTGATAGCGAGAAGAATCACCACACCGAGTATTAATAAAACGGTTGTCATGGTATAAACAGGAGCCAATATAACAGATTCCCTTACAATACTTACTGCGCTCCATGCCTGTTTATCGCCTCCCAAAACGAAGGGAGAAGTAACGGTAAGTATATTTGCGTTGTCTTCTTTAGAATAAATTGTTTCATTAAATATATTGCCGTTCGCCAATGCCGCTAACAGGGCATCCATATACTCTCCATACATATCAACCGAAACATCTTTTAAGAAATGTCCAATCTTTGCCTCGTTGGATGAAGCAAGCACCATACCTGCGGGGCTGTATAAGCCGGCATATCCGACTCCAAAGGGTTTGATTTCGGCAACCGTTTTTTGAACTTCAGTCAGTTGGATGTCTATGCCGGCAACCCCTATTACCCGTCCGTTTTGCTTGATCGGGATACAAACGCTGGTTATCATCAGATCTTCCCCGCCGATATTCTGATAATAAGGCTCGGCAACCGATTCCTCGCCTGTGTTCAGCGGTATGGTATAATAATCGCTTTCTTCATAATGTGTAAGCGCGACTAATTCAATCTTTCCGTGATCATTGGTGTAGTAACTTTCGAATCTTCCCGTAATGCTTGCGGGAGTATTAACAAAGGCGGCGTCATTGCCGTCCAGGGCATTGGGTAAATAGACTGCCCATGCTCCGACATAATCCGGATTTTCCACGACTACAGTACGAAGCATAAAGTTGACAAATTCGCGTCTTGCCGGAGGAGGGAAAAGCTCGTCAATATGTTCCATAAGTCTTACATACGACCTGATTTCGTCCATTGGTACTTCTATAAAGGCTTTTATGGTGCCTGCCGTTACCCCGGTGACGTTCCGAGCGTTTCGATCCGCCAAGTCTCTAAGCGCGCTGGACGAAAAAGCCAATGCAGAGAATGTTAATCCTGCAATACTGACAATATTCGCCAGTGAAATGATAAGAACCAGTTTTACACCAATTTTCATTTTTTTCCCCTTATGATAAATTCTTGATAATGCAGCCGCATTACCTTTTTGCCACACCTTCCCATTATAATTTATTTTATACTAATATTTCAAATAATTCTACCACTGATTGTAAAAATTTCTTATTTCCACATCTCAAGGGATTTTATAATAAAACTGCGGATGTCAACCCCGTAGACAGTGTTCAGGACTTCGCCGCTTAGGACTTCGCCGATATCTGTGCGGGCGGCTATTTTGCCGTCATTCATGACAATCGTTTTATCCCCGAATTGACGCGCCATGTTGAGGTCGTGGAAAACGCCGATCATTGCCTTTTTATTCTCTTTAACCCATGATTTCAGGAAACCGAGAAGCTCAATTTGATACTTTAAATCGAGGTGATTTGCAGGCTCGTCAAGCAAAATGATGTCAGGGGTTTGCGCAAAAGCCCTTGCCAGAAAGACCCTTTGCAGCGTTCCGCCGGACAATTCGTCAATATTTCGATCTTTGATGTCATAAATATCCAATTTTTTTAAAGTTTCTTCTATTATATCGATGTTTTCGTCAGACCATGCATACCGTCCCATCGAAACAGTTTCGTAAACCGTATAGGGAAAAAACACCTGCGAACTTTGACTTAATAACGCGATTTTTTTTGCAAGCTCTTTCCTCGGTAAATTGGAGGAGTCATCGCCGTCAATTAAAACTTTGCCTTTAAAATCGATGATACGGGCAATCGATTTAAGCAGAGTGCTTTTTCCGCAGCCGTTTGGACCCAGCACACAAAGGCTTTCGCCCCTTTGCACCTCAAAATTGATATCAAAAATTACATCCGCGCCGTTATAACCCGCATATAAATTGCTAACTTTTAACATTTCACCCTCTTCCTAATTCGTGCTAATCCGTGAAAATCCGTGGACTATGTTTTTCGTCTCTTAAAATAAACCCATGCAAAGAAGGGCGCGCCGATCAGGGCAGTGACAGCGCCCACCGGCAATTCGGAATGAGCAATGACAATCCTTGCGATTAAATCGGCGCAAATCATCAATGAGCCGCCGAGCAAAAAAGACATGGGTATCAGATACTTGTGCCGTGACCCGATAATTTTTCGCGCCGCATGGGGAGCGATTAAATCGACAAAACCGATAATGCCGCTAAGAGCGACAGCCGCGCCCGTGAGAACCGCGCAAAAGGCGAGCAGTCTTTTTCGAACCGCTCCCGTTTCCACGCCTGCCGATTTTGCCTGATCGTCGCCGAAGCTTAGTATGTCCATTTCCCTTACATTAAAGAGAATGCCGATAGTACCGATGATTAAAAACGGCAAAAGCAATCCGACGTAACTCCATCCGCGCATTGCAAAACTTCCCATCTGCCAAAGAACGATGCGGCGAAGATCATCGGAAAAAAACGCGCTTAATGCGGTGAGGAGCGCATTTAAAAAGAGCGATAAAACCATGCCGCAAAGTATGATTGTGTTATTCGACATTGATTTGTCGATACGAGAAGAAAACGAGGCGACAAAAAAGACCGTTAAAAGACCAAAGACAAAACCCGTAAGCGGCAGCGAAAAGCCGAACATGAACGGCAGACTGATTCCGCTTATAATGACGATACCCGCTCCCAAAGACGCGCCCGACGATACGCCTAAAATGTAGGGAGACGCAAGAGGGTTTCGCAGAATGGACTGACAAACAGCGCCGCTCATCGCAAGGCATCCGCCGACAAGAAACGCCAAAAGTACGCGAGGCAGGCGCAAAAGCCACACAATGGAAACGTCCTTTGCATCGATGTGCGCCGACAAAGGCAGGCGAAAAAATTTATGCAGCGTTATCAAGATTGTATCGCCAAAACTGATACTGGCGCTTCCAAGAGACACGCCAACTATAATAAAAAATAAAGAGATGATGATTCCAATAACAAGCCTCATTTTGCTTTTCATAAAATAATTAAAACCCTCTTTATAATCCGTGTTAATCCGTGTTAATCCGTGGACCGTGTGTACCAATTTCAGGGTAAATTGCTTCCTGCATTTGCCTCATTGCGAGTACAATTCGCGCCGACGGTCTTACAGAAGAATCGGTATCGATCAAAAAAATGCGATTGTTTCTGACAGCGTTTATATGATTAAACCCCGGGCGATTTTTAATTTCTGCAATCGGGTCATCGATGTAATTTATGTTTGTAAGAATAAAATCCGGGTTGCGGTTTATTACCGTTTCCGCGTCCGGCTGAACGAGCCATCTTTCCTTTCCAAAAACATTAATCGCGCCAATCACAGAAATCATATCGTCAATATAACTTTCGTTTCCAAATGTCATCATATACGGCGCGGCGGAGATTTCAAAGTAAACAGTTTTTTTATTTTTTACATTTTCCGCACTGTACGCAATTTCGTCTATCTGCGTTTGCATTAAATTCATTAATGCCTCGCCTTCTGTTTTTGCCTGCAGAAGCTCTGCAATAAACGCGATATCAAGATAAATATCTTGAATGCTTTTGCTCATGGAAATATAAACCACAGGGATACCCATTTCATGAAGGATGCGGAAAGGGTCTTCGCCGCTTCCTGTTGGATTATGTCCGCTTGCGATAATCAAATCGGGCGCAAGATTAATTATCGTTTCCGCATCGGGAAAGAAAAAATCCAGAAGCGGCAAATTGCCCTGCAAATTTTCCGGTATACCTTCGATATTCGCCGAATGTTTATCGACAGCCACAAGTTTATGCGCCTGCCCGATGTCAATAATAATTTCCGTATTAGACGGCGCAGTAGAAATAACGCGGTTTATTTGATTTTTTATTTTTACAGTTCTGCCTGTGCGATCAATTATTTCTTTATTGTTGGCATTCGTACAGCTTGTTAATAAAAATAAAATAATAAAAAAAATTAGGATTTTATTCATTTTATCTCCAGTGCTGTACGCACGCCTAAAGTTAATGTAATTCCCGGCATAGGGTAATCATAAAACGATTCGTAAGAAGTGTTAAGTATGTTGCGAAGCGTACCAAAGATCGTAAAGTTGCCGCCAATTTTTTGATTGTATCCCGCGTTAAGCAAAAATACAGGTTTTAATGCCGTCATGTTTGCCGTGTCATGGAAACGCAAGGTTTCGTAATGCGCACTAATCGAAAAAGAGCCGTCTTTCCACGAAAATTCAAAAGAACCGGAAACAGTATGTTCGGGATTGTAAGGAATCCTTTTGTTTGATTCAAACGAATAGCCGTAACTTAAAAGAAAGGATAATAAATATTGATACGATACATTAATGGAGACTTTATTAATCGGACCAAAAGAAACAGGTCTTGCAAAACCGATTTTTAAATCAAGACCGAATAAAAAAGCTTCGCCGACATTCTCGGGCTGCCAAATGCCCCCGTTGGAAAACCAATGTATCGAATCTTTTATCCATTGCGTGAAAATGACGTTTTCCGCCCGCAATGCTTCTGTTATGCGCCATGCAAACCCAATGTCTGCCCCCCAGCCGTCTTCCGGGCGGAGATTTGGATTGCCGATGCCGTAAATGGCGCTTCCGGCTCCGCTGTTCCAGTATAATTCTTCAAAATCGGGGAATTTAAAGCTGCGAAAATAATTGTTTTTGAAAGCAAAATTTTCATTTATATTCCAGAGCAAGCCAAGTTTGGGGATTATTGCCATATTTCCCGATCCTTCGCTTGTTAAAATAAATTTTGCGGACGGAATTATCAAAAAAGATTCTATCAAATTCAAATCGCCGGTTAAATAAAAACCGCCGTCATGCCTGATGCGATTTCCGATATCTGTAGAATCTAGCGTTATAAGGCGATAATCAAGACCGCTTCTTAATGTAAATATATCAGAAGCATGCCATGTCCAGCGATTTATTGCAAACAGATTGTGCTGCTCATGAAGCGAACTAACATTTGCAGGAGACAAATAATCCCTTCTATGAAACTGCCACGAAAGGGAAAACTCCGATGACAAATCTTCATGCAAAGCGCGCGGTATTTGCATCATGAAATTTTGACGCGCAGATAAATCAATTTGATTTCCGACATTGGAAGAAAATCCCGAAGAAGGAAAATTTCTGTCGCTGTAGAAAATTCCTGATGAAACTATCAATTTGGTCAAGTTTTCAAGCTGCCATACAAATGAAGCGTTTGCGCCTGTATCCCAGACTTCATTATTGTCTTTGCGCCGCTGATAATTCGCGTAATCATAAAACAGGAAATGGTTTTCTGCGCGGTTTGCAAAAATATTGGCGGTAAACGAAAACGCGTCACCGCCGTAGACAGCGGAAAGCGAAAAATTCTGCGTATCAATCAAATCTTCCCAATGAGGGTTTTGCGTTTCGCCGCTTCTGTTCCTGTACTCACCCGGTATTGTGGAAGTGTTGGAAACAGAAGCAGTGAACTTCAACCCCGGCTCCTGTCTCCTTATGGTAACAATATTTACAACTCCGCCGAATGCGCCCGAGACATTGTACCTTGAATCGGCTCCGCCATAAATTATTTCGATACGTTCAATCGAATTAACATCGATTTGATTAATATCGAATCGTCCGTCAGGCGAAGAATTCACAGGCACTCCGTCAACTAAAAACGCAACGCGTTTGGAATCAAAGCCGCGCAAAACTATTCCCGCCTGATTGCCGTACGCGCCGTAACGGACAATGTTTAATCCCAGCGTTTCCTGTAATACAGTTACAACATCATTTGCGCCTGAGTTTTGTATTTGCTCTTTTTCAACAATCTCCATCTGCTGAGTGGTCTGCAAAGTTCCGGTAATTGTAAGTCCTTCGTTATCCGAAAATATGTATTCATCGTCAGCAGAAAGAGGCGTAGATATAAAAACAAGCAAAAACAAAAAAATCATTTTGTATATCCTGTTCCCCAATAAGTAACATGTGTACCTGCATTATCGACATTAAATAATATTTTTGCATTTTCAAAAGAATCTGCTTCAATAATGGCATATGATTCATCAATCGCATTGGCTAAAAAAATATGAGTTGAAGTATAATCCTTATAATAAACGCCGATATAATTATTTACAGTAACGCCTGTTTCTGAAGCATTTACTTTTATTATTAATATTCCAGAGTTGTTTGTAAAATCATTTGCTGCTGCGATAGTTCCGCTGAATTGATCAAAACCAAATCCATCATCAAATTCCAGAGTTGTTGTTGTTATTTTGTAACTGCCGCCAAAATCATCTGACCATTCACCCGTGGGAATAAACCCAGTATCAACATGATCTGCAGGCTCAGTACATCCAGAAAGTAAAAAACATGCTAACAAAAAAGATAATAAGCAACAACTAAAAAGGTTTCCTCCGTTCCTCCGCGTCTCCGTGTGAGACTCTTTCCTAAAAAAATCCATAAAACTCTCCTTGCCGGAGAAAAGATAGAAAGACCGATAACTGTCACTATGAGAAAATAATTCCATACAGGTAGACTCGGCTTTTCACAGGCTTTTCCTCGAACCTTGAAAAAATATTCGCTCTCTAAAGAAAGCGCGTATACCAAAGTCTCCTGACTTATGGGCAATTTTTCTATCGACCTTCCCGCCCAGCAC